>ULRO01023151.1_pt1 | contig 32805 bp, 41 predicted proteins | sample 1955421 | NCBI WGS metagenome assembly ULRO01 (sample SAMEA4835682, study PRJEB28245) | human gut metagenome | biome: gut microbiome; material: fecal sample | place: Denmark | collected 2008 | reverse complement strand
AAACACTTGATAGCCATTTATGTACCCGTTAAGCGAACTAGTATAAACCGTGTTACGCATGAGTATCCACCCGTATTGTGTTATAGTAACGTCTGCATTTAATGCCAGAACCTGCCTTCTTGACCAATCAGGAGCAATCCAAGCAATAACACTTGCCTTTGCGGATGCTGACGGCGCAATATTCGAAAAATCAAGATTGGCCTTCGAACTTGTTGCTTGTTCTGCCCGATTTGCTTGGCTTGTTGCCTCAGCGACTTGCTCAGCAACGGCACTTCTAACATTTGAGACCTGCGTTACTCCTTCGCTTTGGATTGTCAAAACTGATGAATTTGTAGCGGCGGCGATATTATTAAAAATAGTCTGAGACTGATTTTTAAGGCTCTCAGTTTCATCTTTAATCATTGCTGTATCACTTTTTATGGTATTTGTTTCATTTTTAATCGCAATTGTTTCAGTTTTAGTCTGAAGCGTAACATCGCGTGCATTTCTGCATTCAGTTAGATAATCAATAACGCCATTAACAACTTCATCATGTACATCTTTCATCTGTTTTGCTACAGTTGGAACATCGCCGTTTTCAGTTGGAACAGTTGTTGAGTCATCCCCATGAATTATTGTGTGCCATTTTGAACTGTCGGTTTCAGCCTGAGAAACAACAGCCTGCAATCTTTCTTCCATGTTCATTTGAAGTATCTCCTAGTAACCGCACGCATACCAAGACTTTGCTTGGCTTGAACTTCCGCCTCGGTTATAAATTACCATTTGCGATACAGAAGTGCGTTGTATGCATTGCGCATATATTTCGCCATTTGTCCCTATAGTTGTTGCTACCACAGTATAATTTGTATCCTTGAAAGCCTTTGGAAAGGTAATAGTGACACTTGTCCCTGCGGCCGATTCTCCACCTTGCTCAATCCAACCGTCGGGCCAAACTCTATACCATGTTTTTCCATTTACATATTTGCTAAACATCTTTGAAAACAGAGTTTCCTTTGTGATGTTTGAAAGATTGGTGTTAACTTTTGTTGAAGTGGCCTGTTCTGCACGATTTGCCTGACTGGTTGCTTCGGCCACTTGTTCTGCCACCGCATTTTGGACATTCGTCACCTGAGTTGCTCCCTCAATTTGAACGGTCTGAACAGCCGAGCTTGTCGCTGTTGCGATATTATTAAATACCGTTTGCGACTGATTTTTAAGACTTTCGGTTTCATTTCTAAGCGTAGTGACATCTCCTTTAATTGTGTTAGTTTCGTTTTTAACAGCGATCGTTTCATTTTTTGTTTGAATAGCCACGTCACGTGCCGTCTGACACTCGGTCATATAATCAATAACGCCATTAACAACCTCGTCATGCACATCTTTCATCTGTTTGGCCACTGTTGGAACGTTGCCGTTTTCTGTGGGGACAGTTGTTGTATTATTACCATGAATTATTGTATGCCATTTTGCGCCGTCTGTTTCAGCCTGCGAAACAACAGCTTGTAATCTTTCTTCCATATTTGCCATTTTTATAAATCCTCAATATATTGCGGGCATTCCGTATGAACGAAATAGTGCAGATGATTAACCGCACTTGAAAGCCTATCAAAGTCATTTTCTAGTAAAATTGCCAACGCACCGTCCGAAAGTGTCGGTCGGTCACGTACTTCAAGTTCTGATGTGATTTCCCAAAGGTATCCGTTAAGTAATTTTGCTTCAAATTGTTGTGTAAACCGAGCTTCTTGCTTCAAGAGGCCAAGACCACCTAAGAGAGTAATAACAAACCATTCAGCACCTTCTTTTGCATAGTATTTATACCAGGCCTCAAAAAGTGAGAATTGTTCTCTGTTCATCACCCAGCGCACAGAAATTTTAGACGGCGTTTGTTCATAACGCCGCCTTTGTCTTGCCGGGCCTGCCTCCATATCGGTTCGCACAATAGCTTCACCGGGTTTTATCGCATACCCATCTGTTGTCGGATATGGTAACTTTTCAGGAAAAATTACTGTCATCTATAACTCCCATAGGCCGGGTTTAACGCATACCTTTGTTCAAGGATCGACGATAAACCTTCACCTTTACTGATGTTTTTACCAATTGCACCCTCGATCTGCTCAACGATGATGTCCAGGTTGACATTACCATTCATGTCGCGTGTCTGGTTTGCCGTTGTCTTTGTGCCTGAGGCCTTATTGACCACATTCACGTTGACGTAAACCGGCGGTTTTGAATTGAGTTCTGCGCCCAGTGCCTTCATCTGTCCCGGCGTAAATACCGTCTCGCCTTTTTTCGCGATAATCGGGATCTCGCCGCCGACCAAACCCCCGGTATGAAAACGGGGAGCATTTTCAAAAACACTTGGACTAACAGCCTTAAGTGATAAAGTATCCGTACCAATGACACCTCCTGTATGCGCTGTCGGTATGCCGAAGTAACCCATGACACCACCCATGATCGGTTTGATCACAGCGTACTGCATGGCCATTCGGACCATTCCCTCGACAACTGAGTTAACAAAGTCTCCAAAGTTCGCTTTACCGGTCATGACGAAGTTTGTCAGCGTATCTTCCATTGATTTGAAAGAGTTTTTGACCAAGTTTTCGGTCATTGAAGCCATATCCGAGGCATCTTCATAAATGCTTTTCATTCCTCGGGTTACGCCGTCTTTCCAGTCCTTGGAACTTTGAAGAGCGGCAACTCCTGCTTTTTTGATCATGTCGTCATAAACTCGGTTTACATCATTTTTGAAATCCTCATAACCGGCTTTTGTGCTGTCAAGGTTCGCCAAAGCATTATCACGCCATTCGGCCGCTTTTTGCATGGCCTGATCATAAGGATCCTGCAATTCAAAGACCTTTTGTTTGATGTCCTCAATGGTCTTTTCGTAAGCTGATGTGTCAGTTTTTGACAGAACAGGTGGTTTCGGAACTGCCGGCTTTTCTTCTTTCGGCCTTAATTCCGGGTTTTGAATGTACTTCAACTCATCACGAGCCTTTTGTGCATCTATCTCGGCCGCTTTCAAAAGCAGGAACTTTTCCTGAATGGCTTTTGCCTGCGGTTGAAAATCCGGATATTCGGCGGCCAAACGCCATACTTCCTTTTGGTATTCCTCCAGGTTGTATTTTGACTGCGAAAGAATGTCCGCCAAATCGTTTGCGAAAATCTGGTATTCCTTCAGGAACATATTCGGCGCGTGACGTTGAAAGAACGACAAGCCGCCGGTATCCTTTAGTTCTTCCTTCAGGTCTTTGATATTCTTTTCTGCCACCTTTAATTTATAGGACCATTCGGCAATGGCTTGGTTTTTGCTTTGCGCGGTCACAAGGTTGTTTGTTTCTTTGACCGTTTCAGCCATTTGTTCTTTAAGTTTGGCCAAGGTGTCCGCGTGGTCGTTTGCCGCTCGCTTTGCCACGTTATGACTGTCTATTAATTTATAAAGGCCATAAACAACCAACATAACAAGACCAGCCGGGCCACCAAGCAAAGCCATAATGCCTTTCAAAAGTCCGACAGCACCGGCAAGAACCTTGGCCGCCACCGCCGTTGCGTACATCTGAACAGCGGCCACTTTGGAAACTTGCCACATCATTTTAAGGCCGAGTGTGGCAGAGGCTCCGGCTGTTCCGGTCCCCATTAACGCAACATTCAGCGCATAAACGCTTGCCTTTAACAGGTCAATTCCTTTTGTAATCAGGCTCGCACCCAAACGGACAGTTAAGAGCGTGATGATCGGCTCAATGTATTTGCCCAATGTAAAGAATGCTTTACCGGCGATAGTTGCTGCACTTGCTAAAGTTTCACCAATAGTTTTAGCCGCACCATCAGTACCTGATATTAAATTATTAAACTGATCAAGAACTTCTTTTATTGCTTTGTTTAATCCATTTTCACCAATCGTTCGTGCAACTTTTGCAAGAGCATCTTCAATGTTTGACATTGTTCCGCCCATGGTGTTCATCTGTTCGGCCATGGCACCACCGAAGTTTATTGTGCCGATAGAGCGAAGATAATTTTCAATTTCTGCCGCATTTTTACCAACTTCTGTTGTAACGCCTTGAAAGATGAACCTTACACGTTCTCCCTCGAGCTTTGCTTTGATACCAAATGTTTTGAGCCGTTCAAACTCGCCAACGGTTGCTGAGGTAACAGCCGAAACAAACTCCAATATGTTCTTACCAAAAGCAGAGGCTGTGTTACCATAAGAGGTTAAGGCTTCCATTGAAGGTTCCAAGCCCATTGCCTTTAACCGGATAAAACTGTCTACGATTTCATCAAGTTGGAATGGCGTTGATGTGGCAAAGTCTTCAATCAAAGTAAAGGCTTCTTTGGCCGCTTTTGCAGAGCCGGTCACTGTTTTTAGTGAACCGGAAAGTCTTTCAAACTCTTTATTTGTTTCTACAATGCTCTTAAAAGTGTTCGTCAGTCCGCGTAACCCGAGGTAGGCTCCGACCAACGATACCGCCTGTTTGAGCGTATTATTAAAGGCCTTGGCTGTGTTGTCCAAGACCTTTAAGTTATCGTTTGCCGGGGTGATGACCTGAGTTATCCGCTGAAAGGCTTTCTGTCCGTCCGAGCCAATGTTCTTGAACTCTTGCCGGACCTTGTCGCCGCCCACTGCTTCAAGTCTGATTGAAAGTTTTTTCGCTGTGTTCATTCATTTTTCCATAAAAAATGCCTCAGCTTTGCGGGCTGAGGCGGTTATCCGTAAGAATGTAATTGTTTTTAGGAGTTTTGCTTATAGTTAAATCCTTCATAAACAAAAGAAGATTTAATTTTTTCGCAATCTGCTTCTGTTACTCCTGCATGTCTTGCTGTGGCATACCATTCGTTTTTTACAATTTTATACATCTCATCAATAATTTTCTTTGCCTGATCTTGATTCAGTAAAAACTTATCTGCCTCTGACAATAAATTGTCTTTATTAGCAAAACGACCCATTTGACCGCAAATCATAGCCAAATCACGTTGTTCTATGCTTACCAATGGATTTGGTGTTAAGTCATATGCAGGCGAGAGTTGCCAATTTTTATCCTGCGCAATAAAAGCATGATTACGCGGATGATCATCGGTATTAGAAATAAGTGCATTAAATACCATCCGTCTGAACAACTGTTCAGCATCACGTTTTGCTTGTTTTGATATGCGCCTTAACTCTTCTGCTAATTGAATATAAGACCACTTTTCCCGCTGAGTGTAATCATCACCGGCTTGCAAAACTGTTAATGAACTTATCATCCGATATCTCAGGTATCCGTCTGAAACTTTTTCTCTATCAAAACGCTTTACCAGTAAAACATCTTTTCCCGCAACAGAGACAACTTTGCTTAGAGCCGTTTCTATTCCGCATTTTTCTGCAAGTTTTAACATAGCATATTCAACTAATGCATTGTTCCACTTATCATCCATGCGGTTGAATTTCGCTACCCACAGCTTATTATCATCTTCAATAACAGCCTTTGGACGAGCACCGCCCATCGATGTCCCGATTAGCAAAAGTTCTTGTACTTGTGCCGTAATAGGGTTTTCAGGCTTTACTTCCTCATTTACCAGCAATTCAGCTTCTTTTTGCAATCTATCAAGCTGTATTTTTTGATTGAATACTCTATTGGGAGCAGGCGGTGTCTGATTAAATCCAAACCCTAAAGCTCCTATACGGTCATCCGCAGACTGAAGTAAATAGGTCATTTCATCTGCCTGAGCAACTTTTAAATTACGCTCAATAATTCTACGCCCCCAATAGTCAGGAGAAGCATCGCGTAATGCCCCAAAGACACCCTTCATGGTAACAGTATTAAATACTTTATTTTCCAGTTTTAATTCTATAGGGTCAATTTCTACCGCATCAGCACGGCTTAAGTAAGACCTACCATAAACAAAATGTCCGACATCAATTCCTTGTTCTGTCTTTTCTAAAACATACTTGCCCGCTGTTATTTGGTCGGTTTGACCGGGCAGTGTCATATACACAAAACATTCTTGCTTTTTAGAAGTCATTGTCTATTGTCTCCTTATTTCGACTGCGCTTAGGATCTTTTAAACTGGCTAACCGCAAGCCAATTTCATCTTTTAGCGGGTTTGCTAAATCTGCTGTCGATTCAAGCAAATCATAAACCCATAGAAGAGCCATATAAACTTTAATGGAAGTTGCCGGTTTACCATGCTCAGCATCACTTACTACACGAATACCGACACCAATTTTATCCGCAACTTCTTTTATCGTCAGTTTGCGGCGTAAACGAGCCGTTCTTAAATTTTCTCCCAAGCCTTTTATTGTTTTCTCTACGGCACTAGGTGTTGAGTTTTGCAGAACATTTCTTTTGACCATTTTTACTCCTTGCTTAAAATTCACATGAATAGGTTAATGAAATTTGCAAAAGAAATCAAGTTATTTTTTTATAAAAATGCTTTATAGAGCAAGTTAAGTTATTTAAAATGCTTTATAAAGCAATTTTTACATATAGATAAACAGTAATTTATCATCTTTTTAAGAATTAAACGAAGCTGTTTATCTTCCGTATTTATCCCGATATCTTGTATTTCCAAGGCTATCTGTGGAACTCCGGCCGATTACACCGCCGTATCGGTCTTTGTAAGTTGTGTTACCTAAACTGTCTGTATGACTGCGAGCTTGCACAGCACCGTAACGGTCCTTATAAGTGGTATTACCCAGACTGTCCGTAGAGCTACGGGCTTGGACTGCACCATATTTATCTTTGTATGTCGTGTTTCCAAGACTATCGGTAGAGCTACGGCCAATTACTGCGCCATATCTATCTTTATAAACTGTATTGCCCAGACTGTCTGTTGAACTTCTGCTTACCACTTGACCATAATTATCGCGGCATGTTCTATTGCCTAAAGAATCAGAAGAACAACGCATTCCTGCATTAACAGTAGAGGATATTAAAGTAACAGCAAGTGTTAAATAAAATAAATTTTTCATGACAATGCTCCTTCAGCCATATCATACTAACCGCAAGAAAATGGTGCAACATTTAAATTTTACTTCTGCCACTTTTTGGCATAAGCCATTATTGACATTTAAACATCTATGGTTTAAGTATTAGCCATAACACCGCCGCCGTCTTGAAAACGGGACTCTGGAGCAGAGGTTTTTGCCGAACTCTCATCTGTACGAGAGAAAGTCTTTTGAGTAGTATCCTTTGTGTGAGCGGGTTTAGCTTCCCGGCGGTGTTAATGCTTTAAGTTTTGCCACTTTCTGACATGTCATTCATACCAGCCTTAATTCCTTGGATTCCAACAGATAACAGTTCAGTCATCACCGCACTTTTTAATCCCAAATTCTCAGCCACCGTTAGCGCAACCCCAAGGTCAGGCTCAGAAAGTTTTAATAAAACCTCCCAGGCCTGATGTCCTTCTGTGGTTTTTAAGGTTGTTTCGACGTATCGGCATCTGTAGATGAGGCAGTTGATTTCTTGCTCGCCGCATCCTTGGCAGTAGCTACGCCCGGAGCCGAAGTGCCACTTAGCTCGGGCGAAGATACGTTTTTTTCGGCCTCAAGTATTTCTTGAATGCCGCAATACTGTTGTCTGAATGTTTCGGCGATACTCCAAAAGTTCGTGAAGAGCTCCTCAATTTTGACCGGTGTCAGCGCTGCTTTTTCGTCTGTGTCGGCTTCTAAAATGCCGTCCCATTCAATAATGCCCGCCAGCGCAAGGCCCAAAATTAACTGCTGATCGGCAAAGGCTTCGCGCTTTGTGATATCCTCTAAATCCGGCAAGTTTTCATCTTTTGCACCGTTTTCGCGAACATCTTTAATGCGCTTGGCCATATCGGCGACCTTTGAATTCATGTAGGCCTTTGCCTCATAGAATACGGAAGATGTGCAGGGTTTAACTTTTACCCGGACACCCATTCCCAAATCCAACCAGTAAGGCTCATTCTTAAACTTTAACTTTAACATTAGTATTCCTCCACATCGTTATACAATTGAACAGTTACCATTTTGCCGAGTTCGGTGTTTTTGGCCCCTTGGAAATCATAAGTGCATTCAATGCCGCCAGGGCCTGAAATGGAACGTTTCGGTTTTGGCAGATAGACTTCGTGGCAAGTAATAACGAGCCTTTGTGTGTCTGATAACTGATAACCGAGCTCTAAGTCCACCGGTACACCGGCGCGAGCTTTATCCATCAAGGCATTGTCGCCATAACGAACTGCAATCGAACCGGACAACGAGGCCACGCCCAAATCAATCGCTTCAACCTTGCCATCGCTCCGGATCGTCTCAATCTTTTCAAGGTTATTTGAGTAGGTAACCGAAGCACTGGTCACATTGGCCAATGTTTTGCCACCGGATTTAATAAAGCCCTGAAACTGTGAAAAGCGCGTGTAGTTCTTAACTTCCGGTGCATCTGAAACAGATGTTTCTGAAGCTGTTTCGCTTTGCGCCATTAAAGAAACTGTGGCCTGTGCTTCACCGGATCGGGCGAAGTTAAAGGTGATAGAGTTTGCGCGTGCGCCAAGGAACCTGATGTATTCCGGCACTTCTGCCAGTCCTAATTCAAGTGAATAGCTCGGAAGCGTGGTTTTACCGCTTTCAAATGTATGCGTATAAACGCCATTTTCGGTGGTTGTTTCCGGAACTCCGAGGACAGCTTTCAGCCAAATTCCGATGTTTCTGAGGTCAACCGGCACCGCCAAATCGCCTTCAACGTTAATAACGTCTTGGAAAGGTGTGGTCGGGTCGCGGCCAAGACCTAAAACATTTGAAGAAATCAACCCTTGTTCGCTGTCAATTGCGCTTGATGCAAACGGCACTTGGGTATAAGGTCCCGAAGAAAGAGTGCCGTAAGTGCTTTCTTCAGCGATTAATAGTTTGGCATTCCAGCCATATGCTCGTGACATAATTGTCTCCTTTGTTAAATTAAGTTAGAATTTGAGGTGTATTCAAGGACAATGGGAACGATTGCACCTTTGATGGTTACGCCACCTTCGACCGGTTCTTCCACGAACTCGGGCGGATCTGCGTGCATATAATCCACTTGACCGCCCAGGCGAGGATCTGAAAGTAAAAGTTCACCGATTTCCACCAACAGCCAGTCCAAGGCTTGATCACGCTCAGCCGGTGCTTCCTGTTGAACAATTACTTCCAGTTCGGCCCGATGCGTGAATATGTAGTAAGGCGGGGATAATAAAATCTCCGGTTCGCCGACATTCCCATCGCGCAGGATAACCAAACCGCCGTCAGGGATTTTTTGCGGCAGAGGATCATTGCGCTTAACGGATACATCAAGCGTTGAAAGTCTTTCAAATAAAGCGTTTAATACGATTTCTCTTTTACTCATCAGTCCTCCTTAAAGGTTATTGAAGTTTTAGAATTCTATATTTTTTAATTTTTAGATTTGGATTTTTGGCGAAGATGTATGAGATATACTTCAAGACAAAAATTCAAAAAATAAAGGTTAAAAAATGCTAATTATGAAATTATGATAACTTTTAAGGAGGGCTATCTCTCCAGTTCTGTAAAATCAAGCTCGACACTTTGTTTTGCCAACGCTCGCTTTCGGTTGCAAAGTTAATTAATTTCGGCATTTTGACCTGCGGAACCAGGATAAAGGCAATAACCGTCTTTTTCTTTTTGGTATGGACAAGCAATGAACAGGCATTGCGGCGATACACAAACTGTAGCCGCACGCCTTTCATCTGTTCATAAAGACCCGGTGTCATGCGTTTACCACGTGCTTTTTTCGGGATTGCATCGGTCGGAATAGCAAGCCACAGACCGTTTTTGCTTCGGATAATGCTTGCGTATTCAAAGCCCTGCATAATCTTTTCGGCATTGGAATAGACCTGACCGGCCGCGCTGATACTCGTTTTTCCTTTCGGATAGACGACACCGCGCCAAGTGTTGGCCATGCGGGAACTCATACCGGCCGATCGGACCTGCTCACGTAAAGACGTTTTAAGTCCATTCGTTGCCGCCGATATTCCTAATGTCACAGCCTTAGCACCTTCTGAATAGTGCTTTTCCATGACATCAGACAGTTTTCCTTGTAGTGCAAGTTTTAATTGCATAGCACATCAACACTCCATACTAGATTATGAATATCTTTGACCGGTTCCTTATGCACCCGATAAGTTACCGCATCTGTTTCTATTGTGTCCCCGACAGCTAAATCAGGCGCATCAGACATCCGGATCTTCATAAAATGCGTATCGGTGTGAGCCTTAACAAAACCCACACCGACCACTTCGTCCGGTTCAATCAATAAAAAAAGGACTCCTCGTCCTTGATAATTCCCGATCGTTCCGCACCGATTAAACAGGCTGTCCACCGCCTTTTTGAGAGGAAGGGGCATCTTTACCTCCTGTTTCATCAGGTTTCTGTGGTTGCTGTGGCTGTGTTGCCGGCTTTTGACCACCTTTAACAGGCACTGCAAAACCGCGTTCTATCAGACTTTTTGCATCTGCTTCGTTCAAGTCATACTCCTTACCGGGAGCAATTTCTCTGCTGGCAGATACAACTAATGTGATTAATGCCTTAATACGCATTTATACCTCCTAACCAATGGTTGCACAGAATGAAGCATTCGGACGATAAGGAACGACCAAAGGCGCAGACTGCAATAACAGCCAACGAACCGATGGATCTTCCTCAACCCATGATTTCGTAAAGTAGCGATGAGCGGTCCAATTTGCCTTTTCATCGTGGATCGCGCCATAGCAACGGGTTCCTTCCAGTCCGTCTTTGGCTCCCATGATGACAGTTTTGGCCGGCAAGAGTTTGCTTTCAACACCGGCATCATTGATATAAATGTCATTGTAAACATAAATATCAAAGTCACCGATAGAGCCAACGTAGCGCACTTTGGAGTTTTCACCGCGAATGAATGGATCAACATTCAAAGTATTATTGGTGCCTCTGCGGTAATCCAAGAACTTCTTCACATCATCTTTTGAGCGGAAGATTTTCCATGCTTCAGGATCCATGATGACCGTTTTTGCGATCATACCGGACTTTGTTTGGACCAAATCGGCCCAGTCCTCCAAGTCCTCAATCGGGTTAACAGCCACAGTTTCCCATGTGGCAGAACCGGTTAAGGCCTTAGTCAAAGCCGCATCACGTCCGAAGTTCACCGTTGTTGACGGATAACCGTCACCGGAAACAACAACTTGTCCGGTTCTTAAGATTTCGGCCGCCATCACTTCTTCACGACGGGTCAGGTTTTCCAACTGGTCGGTCAAAGTTGTGGCCAAAGCGCGTTCATAGCGTTGAGCTGGCGACAAAGAACCGCCGATAATCTCACCGGCAACGCGTTTATACGGAATGTTTGCATCAAAGCGACGTTTGTCTTTCACATAGGCCGGCTTGAAAGACTTCGTTTGATAACCACCGCTATCAACAACCTTGCCGGGAAGAAGTGGAGAAACAAACGGAGAGATGTGCGGCTTGCTGTCCGTTACATCAAAAAAGATCTCTTCTTTATCCGAAGTCTGCACATTCGGAAAGAAGGTGTCGAGCAAGAAAGACGAAGGCGTGTGTAAACGTTCAACGACTTTTGCGAGTACGTTTGTAGAAAAAATATCCATTATTTATTCCTTTCAGTATGCTTGATTTGTTTTAATAAAGATGTTTTTCGCTCTGAGTTTGGTCTTTAAGCCGTCAGCGGAAGCACCGCTTGCCACAGTCAAAGCCGCAGAGTTAAACTCACCGGTCAAATAAACGACGGCTTGTTTATCTTCGCTTGTGGCATCAACAGCCTCAGCCAAAATAGCTTCAGGTGTGTCAGATGCACCACAGATGGTCAAAGCATCATCTGATGCCTTTAATACTGTGCCTCGTGTGTAACTGCCGCCGGTAATGGTTGCTAGTTCAGAAACGCGGGGGAATTCGCCGGCCAATAAGGTATCGGCGGTTGTGGACCCTTGGTCCATAAATCCTTGTACAGTCATGTGTTAACCTCCAATTGTGTAAGAAGCGATGCGGTTTGCAACGTCTTCGGGTGTTTCTTCGTTATCCTCGGCAGATGGTGTGATCGCCGGGTTTTTGATTTGTGCCATTGCCACATCAAGCGCATTGGTTTGCTTGGCAACAGGCACCGTTTCTAAAATGGCCCAAATGTCAGATGCTGACAAATCGGTCTTGGCAAGCAATGCCTGAGCAATTGCTTCCTTGCCTTTGACATTTTCGGCAGAAAGAACTTGAGACATGCGCTCGCGTTCCTGTGCTTTGATGTCAACAGACGTTTTTTCTAAAGTATCATTCATGAATGATTTCTCCGTTGATTGAGTGTTAAGGTCTGAGATGATGGCTTCAAACGAAGCTAGGCTGTCCGCCAGACCGATCCGAACAGCATTTTGGCCCACAAAAATATCACCGCCACCGAAGTTTTCGATGACATTTTTCGGCGATATATCCCTGTGGAGCGCAACTTTATTGATGAAAACCTCAGCCAAGGCATCAATATGAGCCTGGATTTTGGCTTTCCCTTCCTCTGTTTCCACATCAGGCCGCTTGTTCGGGCTTTGCGAGGAAACAATTTCAATAGTCTTTTTCTCGTCCTCTTTTTCAAAGATGGACACAACCCCGATAGAACCAAGGATAGCCGTATCTGCCGCCATAATCTTGTCGCAGGCTGAGGCGATCCAGTATGCACCGGAACAACAAGAACCGGAGGCATAAGCAAGTATTGGCTTTTTACCGCGAGCGTTGTAGATCATATCGGCAAGCTCAGAGCAACCGTTAACTTCGCCGCCCGGACTATCCACATCAAACAAAATGGCTGATATGTTCGGGTCGTTCAGGGCTTTGTTAAAGTCTTGAGCCAAGAGTTCATAAGATGTCGCGCCACAGACCGCCGTCAAAAGGTTGGCATGTCTAAATAGCGGACCGGTTACCGGAATAACAGCAACGCCGCCTCGGGTGGAGACGGCGTAGGTGTTCTTCATATCGCGGCCCATTTCTTTGGCTATGGCCTCAGGGCTCTTGTTCGTTTGGTGCGCTATCGAAATCATTGTCGAGAGCATCTCGGACGTTATTGCCCATACTGTCTTTTGCATGAGTTTCATTTTTTTCCTTTCAAAAAATTAAAAACCTTTACTTTCTTGTTCGTAAAGGCATCAAAAAAGCCCCACAAAAGTGAGGCTATTTTATTTTTTTCGTATTTTGCTATTTTTGTAAAATAGAGCTACAGATTACAAATTTGCTTTATTTGTTCTATCATATATAATGGAATATCACATAGATTATCAGATTTTTTGTAGTCAGCCAATGAAGTCCTGACAAGAATATCTGGATTAAACTTTTCCTTATATACATTTAGGCTTTTTGCTTTCAAATTGATACCAGCCTTAACCTCTACAGGTATAATCTGAGAATCAAGTTGTATAACAAAATCTATTTCAGCTCGACCAGCATCATTTGCCCAGTACGCAATATCAATATTCTGTATTGCTTTCAATTCTTGTAAAACAAACTGTTCTGTTATTGAACCCTTAAATTCGGTAAAAACTTTTGATCCTTCTAATAATGTTCGTATATCGAGATCTGATTTTGCAGACAGCAAACCTATATCCGACATAAATAATTTAAAACTATTATATTCCTGATAGGCTTTAATCGGCAACGCAGGTTTACTTAAGCGCATTATTTGGTACACCAATCCGCTATCTTTCAACCACTCTAATGCAGGATCATATTCTTTCACTCGTGCTTTTGTATTTTCGATTTCACTATAAACAAATTTTTTATTTTCTTTTGCCAGCTGACGAGGAATTGAATCCCAAAGTTTTGTAACCTGAGGACGTATAGTCGGAGGAATATGATGAGAAAAGTCTTGTTTATAATCACTCAATATCCGATTTTGAATTTCTCTAACTTCTTGAAAATCTTTATTTTCAATATAGTTTTTAACAACCTCTGGCATTCCGCCAACGTAAAAATATGTTTTCAAATAAGTGATGATCTTATCTTTGAATAAGTTTATCATCTGAAAATCAGAGCTGTTAATAAGTTCACAAAGTTTTTCTTCTCCTAAAGCATCTAAAAATTCGCAAAATGTCATCGGATACATATACATGGATTCAACTTTTCCAACAGGAAAAGAGATGCCTTGGTGTATAGCAACCCCAAGTAAACTACCCGCCGCAATTACATGATATTCCGGCAAGTCTTCACAAAAATACTTCAAAGAGGTTATTGCACGAGGACATGCTTGAATTTCATCTATAATAATCAATGTATCCTTAGTGACTTTTTTACGCGCCTCCATTTCAATCGCAGTCACGATTTCTTGTGGATTTAATGTATTGTTAAAAACATTGGCTATTCGCTCATTTTTTTCAACATTTATGGCCACATAATCAGAAAAATTTGTTTTTCCAAATTCTTCCATAAGCCATGTTTTACCAACTTGACGTGCACCATACAGCAGTAACGGTTTGCGATTTTTACTGTTTTTCCAAGCAACTAAATTTTGTAAAGCGTATCTTTTCATATGATCTCCTAATATTAACATAGTATCTAATAACACTTTTCGGATGGAAAATCAAGTCATTTTTTGCACTTTTCGGATTGAAAATAGTTAATATTTTTACACTTTTCAGATGGAAAGTATAAAAAATGGCGGAAAATCCGCAGTGCCATTGCAGATTTTACTAAACTACCGTATCTCTAAGTCAATTATTACCAGATATTCCCAGATACTCTAAGAAAAATTACCGGATTCATCTGTTTCTCTTAATGTTTCAACCTCCTTTGAAGTTAAATCTTCAGTTGTTAAACCTAATTCGGCGAGTTTGGCTTTTTCTCTCGCACGTTGTTCCAAAACTTCTTCCCAGTCTAAGCCTTGACCGGCACATTCTGCTTCCAAAGTAGATAAGCCGATGTCCATTCTGATTTGGCATGCCTGAGCTTCTTTGACCGGGTCAACCCAGCCGCGACCAGGACCGATCCACTTACATCTTGTGTATGCATAGCGGTTCTCGTAAAAGTCCGGCGCATCAACCAAGCCTTTATTGACTGCTTCTTCCAGCCAAAGCTCATAAACCGGCGTGGCCCAGTAAGTGGAAAGCCATTGTCGGCGGCCGTTAAAGTATCGCCAAGCCTCGAGCAATGCCGACCGGGCGGACGAGTAATTCGTCTTTGAAAAGTCTTTCAAGAGCAATTCATAAGGAATGTTAAGGCCGGTTCCGATATGGCGGAGCAAGTTTTCAACGAAAGCACCATATGCCGAGTTCGGTCGTGATGGCGTGAATGGCGCGACTTTATCACCAGGAAAAACAGGGATGATAGAGCCACCTTCAAGTTTAACCTGCCAATCCTTTTTCGCAGACAGGTAATCATCACTTGAGCCGCCGAACAGTTCGTTCAGACTTTCGCCATCCATCGGAGTTTCAATAAATGCGGCTATCATTGCGTTGACGATCGCGGCCTGAAGCTCGGATCGTTCGTAATGGTCCAACATTTTGAACATCGGCATTATGGAACTGAGGACAGGCTTTCCACGAGATTGACCGATACGGCTGATGTCGTGAACGTGTAGAACTCGACGCCTTCCAAATAAAGTAAATGCCGGAATACGCTCCCAAGACTTTAGGTCTGTCCAAAAGTCGCCCGGGTGGTCCTTTTGAATATAGTAGGCAACCGGTGCGCCATATTTATCTATTTCAATACCACCGCGGAGGGTTTTGCTATCCGTTTGGCCGTTTGGATTAGAGAGCCGGTCCGGTTCTACCAACTGAATGGCGGTAGAAAACTTCCGGTCTTTCAACCATAGCGGAATAGCCAAAGCCTCGCCGTTAATCAGGCAAGACTTGAAAACTTGTGTCGTCAGGCCATGGAAAGTTAAGGACTTGGCCGCATCACATTCAAAAGTTTCGGACCATGATCGCCATAAACTTTCAACATGTGCCTGCCATTCTTCTTCCCATTCCTTGGTTTTGCCCAGTAGCCGATAGTCCGGCTTGGCCGATAAACGAAACCCGGTGCCGACTATGTTATCGGACAAGGTCTGCATTGCACCGGCGGCAATTCCATGATTTCGCGTTAAGTCACGCGACCGGGCGACAATCGTGTCCAATTCCGGCAACAAATCGCTGTCGGCAGAACCGCGGCCCGGTAGCCATGAGGCAATTTCTCGCAAAGTTTGCGAAGCTGCTTTGTGTGATGTGTCTGTCATTAAAAACTCACTTTCATTATCCGGCGGCGGCAGGTTGGTGTGCCTTCAGCCGCGGCAATTTGCGATTTAAGAGAGCTGATGTAGCTTTCAAGAGCTGTCCGGCTCGCTTGGTTGTAAGTCGTTGAGCCAAAACTTCCAACGCTGACCGAGACTTCCTTTTCGCCGATCATCAATTTATGGTAGGCTTCTTCGGCCTCAATCAGTCTTATTTTCAAAATTTCTACGTTTGTTATAGCCATGGGTCATTCACCTTTGTTGGTTGGATTTGAATAAATTTCGGTTGCTTTTTAACTTTTACCTTTTGGTTCGGTTCCTTTGGAATAGCCGCTTCCAGTTCCTGCCAGCCACGCTCGGATATCCGGTCAAGACCATAAATAGCCGCACCGGCACGCGCATAAACGCGGCAGTCCAAGGCTTCGTTTCGCCGGGTCGGGTCTTTTTCCCAAACTGACCTCGGATAACCGTTGGTCACCTTGACAATTTGTCGTTCAGCGGTCAGCTGTTTGAAATACTCCTCAGCGTATGCTGGGAAGTGACAGCGGCCGAACTGTGAAGCATCTTCGCCGATACGTTCCATTTTTAGCCACCGGTAAAGCTCGGTCTTAATCACTGGACCGGACACGTTCCACACCTTCAGGCCTTTCTTTTTCGTATCAGCCTTTGAAGTGGACAGGATCATTGCGGTATCGCGGCTTTGACCTTTAATAGCGACAACGGTTCGCGGCGCATTGGCCCTGGCACCGTTACCACCCCAAACGGCTTGGTTAAACTGGCGGACGAAGGAGTAAACGTCCTGTGTGGCATAACCGGAGTCAACACACATCACGCGGATCGGCATTGTGATCCCGCTTTCGTGCGGGTAGTCCTTATTGACCACATCTGCAAGTTTAGCCCAAACCTCAGGCTTGGCGGTGTCGCCATCCAAAACATAGTAATCAACGGACCAGCTCTGTTTTTGCCGGCCCCAAGCGACCACTTCGCATTCGATACGGTTCTTTTGAATATCAACGCCGCCGGTCAGGAATAAACCATCGCGCGGCACAACGCCCATCGGGTAATTTTCCCGGGTTTCGTAGAGCCGTTGCCATTCCGGAGCCTCGCTCTCTTGTTCATACGTTTCACCCAAAATGGTATTCCGGAAGCCTTGCATCAGTGTGGCATCTTTCTTGGCTTTTTCGTAAACCTGAACGCATTCGGCCCAAGACAGCCACCCGACCGGGGAGTAAAGCGAGGACAAATGAAAACCGGCAGTCAGGCCGTCAATAGATTCCGATGTGGCCTCCCAATGTCCGGCTTCCAGCATCTGCGTTTTATAATGCTCGGCAATCAGCTTGTGGCAATGCTCGCATTCATAAAAGACTATGCCATTTTCCTGTGGCCGGATTTGTTCCCATTTAAGGGCCTGAAAACCACCACAGAACGGGCAAGGAAGTTTATAGAACCTTTGGTCCGAGTGCGAAAACTCGCGCTCAATGACCGAAACACCCTTTATTGTCGGCGTTGAAACCAGGAATATCTTTTTCTTGGTGCTGAACGTCGCTGTTCTTCGCTCTGCCAGCAAAATTGGATCACCTTCGCCCTCGATATCGGCCGGATAACCGTCAATCTCGTCCATAAACAGGTAACGCGCCGGCATGGAACGTAAACCAACAGCCGAGTTTGCACCGGTCATCACCAGCACGCCGCCTTGAAAGTCCTTTGACAGCATCGTGTTGCCTTTATCGCGTGATCGGGCAGAACTAACCAGATTCTTTAAGGTCGGACAGTCCTCGATCAGCGGATCAATACGCTGGCGCGAGTTACGCTTGGCCATTTCCACAGTCGGCGAGATAGCCATAATCGGACCGGGTGCCTTATGAATGATGTATCCGATCCAGTTATTGCCGCACTCTGTACCGCCAATCTGTGCGCCTTTCATAAAGACGACCTTTTGAATTGGCGACCTTGGCGACAGGCAGTCCATAATCTCTCTTAAATAAGGCGTGCGTTTGGTTCGCCACCGTCCGGGTTCAGCCGCTGACTTTGACGATAATGTCCGGTACGCATCAGCCCAGTCCGATACCGACATGTAGCTATCCGGTTCTAAACCTCTGAAGAATTCGTAGGCAATAAAGCTCTCTACATCAAAGTTTTCGCTCAAGGAGTTCTGCGCTGTTTGAAAGGAGTTCACTGATATATTTCTCCAAAATCAATGTTGTTGTGTGTTCATCCGTATTCAGCTCGGAAGCAATAATCGCCCCGTAGCGCACCGGAAAGCTTAACATCAGATCTCTGATGGAGCGGCCCAATGTGTATGCGTACTGTGCGGCTTTCTTTTTATCTACGACTTCGCCATTCAAGACCCTCAGTTTTGCCTTAGCGATCATCGCCCGGTAATAGATGTCTGCCGTTTTGGCCTGTTGAAAGGTCCCCATGTTGTTGGGTCGGCTTTCAATCTGAGATTCAAATATCGGGTCGGGTTTGCGCTGTTTTGACTGGTCGGTATTGATAAACCAGTCCCGATTGGCTTCTTCCACGTCTATCTTGCCATCAGGCTCGGTATGTATGCGGCCTGATTTGATTGCATTCTGAACAGCACTTAAATTTACGCCACGAAGTCGGGCATATTCCCGCATTGACACTTTATTTGCCATATTTCTTCACTTTCTTGCATTATTTACTGGATATAATTTTATTTCCAAGCATGTATTGTGTTGTGTTAACCAGATAGAAAGGAAATCAAAATGACAACACAAAACAAAAGCTCAAAAGCTAAAGCTACGACAAAAAAATCAACCTCCAGTATTACTGATAAAGAGTTAGGTAATATCCTGACCGAAACCTTAAACAAGGTAGCGGAAACAGAGCCAAAAGCCACACAGCCGCAACCGGTTAGGATTGACGGCCGAGATAAGACAGCCTTTATGGTAGTTATGCTGAGCCGCCCGGAAGGCGCAACCCTCAAAGAGATGGCTGAAGCCCTCGGATGGAAAGAAAACTCCATACGCGGCGCGATGTCAGTCTATGCTAAAAAGACCGGCGGAACCATAAACTCCGAAAAGAAGGACGGCGTACGGACTTATTACCTAAAGGCCAACGCCTAAATTATTATCCAGTAAAAAAGGGACCGGTAAATCCGGCCCCTTATTTTTTGTGCTGTTTTTATTCTATTTCAAAATATCGCATACATGTATTTAGCAAATGTTGATAATCACCAGATGTTGCTTCCATTCTGAATTCATCAACTTGTTCTTCAGTCAAGCCGGCCCGGCGCATTGCTTTAATACAAATACCCAATATATTAAATGCATTGCTGTTTTCCCCAATAAGTTTAACCGTTATATCAGGATATTTTGGCATGGTGTTCCTCCATTCTTTTGAGTTCGTTAAATACATCAGGGCGGCGGTTAACAGCCTCTTGTGCGACAAAGACCGTTGCACCGCCGTCTTTTAGAGCCACAAAGCAAACCAAGAGGTCGATGTTTTCTTTTGCCAGCGCATCATGGACCTCGTTGAACGTGTGGCTCAGTTCCTCGAGCCGTTTATCTGCCACTTGGCAGTATTTCTTTTTTTTCGGCTGAGGGTGCGGTTGGTAACCATAGTAATTATTTCCAACAGCGATCAGCATGGTATCAACCGCACAGTTGTGTTTGTTAATGGTTCCTTCGGCCTCTTTAATTTTAGCCATCAAATCTTCAGGTACTTCGTTATACATTTTAATCCCTCCAAATCGGTAATATGTCACCGCTGTCCAGGTCTGAGCTGTAACCCAGTAGCTTTTTAATTTCGTCTTGAGAGTGTAGGACCACGCCGCCGATGCACTTAATGGTCACGCCGTAGGTCTTGCAGAGCTTGGTTAAATCCCGAGCAAAATTATCATAAGCGCGAGGCTTTACGTCCGGGAATGCTTTCGGGTCCACGTAGTAGCGGAACTCTTTAATCAACCGGATCGTACTCATCTGCCTTTTGAATACTGAGGCGAATGTTTCCAGGTTGGTGCTGAGCTCTTCGGCAAACTCGTCAGCAATGTGGCGGCCCCAGCGGCTGTCCATCAGACCTAAGGTTTGTTGCGGGGTCAGGCCTTTGGATTGGATTATCTCGGCGGCCTTATCCCAAAATGCCTGCATTTCCTTTTTATGCTCTATGTGGTTGCTGGCAGTTCCCCAAAATCCCCAGGTTTTGTTTTGTGTCTTTAAAATCTCAGTCATTGTTTTCCTTTTCTAGTTAATGCTGATTTCAAATCTTTGGCTTTCGTTTTCCGGCTTTGTCTTTAAGATCCCGTTGCGTTCCAGGACTTCGGCGATTTCATCCCGGTCACCGGACCACGCAAGGTAACATTCACCGGTCTTGTTTAATTCTTCGGTGTCTTGCCTGTGGTAAAAAACCACCTTTTTGGCATCCATCGGCACCGCGGCCCAAGCGCAAGATTGACAGCACCAAAAGTTTTGTCTTGCAAAGTATCCGAGCTTGCGGAGCTCTTTAAAGGCTTGGTTTAAGTTTGCTTTCTTGTTCATCATGGCGACATCCTTATTTAACTTCGATGCCTAAGTATCTGCAGTAGCTTGAGCCTGACGGGTCAGCGTAAAGTGTCGGCTGGTCATCGGCTGTGATTTCAACCACCTGGCGGTAATCGTGCTCATCGCAGTAACCACCTTTGCCTTTTAAGAAGCCGTAGTCATTAAGTGGGTTGCGGCATACTCTTTTATGTTCGGCCGGTGTCAGGTTAATGGTTTCAACCACCGCCACAGTTTCAAGTCTGTCGCTGTTGGCTCTGGTTATGCTCTTTACTTCGTCGAGGTCGCTTGGCTTGCGGACCATGTAAGTTTTAACTGTTTTCATTTTAATTTCCTTTCGCTGTTGTATTTTACAAGTCAATGAACGCTCTTTTTCGAAGAATTATCCAGTTAATTATGCATTATAAGTGCTTGTTTCTGCATTATTTTTTTTGATATTTCGCCACTTTCTAGCAGAACAGCCTTTTTACCGGTCCAATCTTCCCATCTTTTCACGATAACATCGCAGTATTTCGGGTCCAATTCCATCAATCTTGCGACTCGACCGGTCTTCTCACAGGCGATTAAAGTCGACCCGGAACCGCCAAATCCGTCCAAAACAATCTCGCCAACCTTGGAACTGTTGTTGATAGCGCGCTCAACAAGCTCGACCGGTTTCATTGTAGGATGCAGGTCATTGTGCTGTGGTTTGTTATATTCCCAAATGTCGGATTGGTTTCGGTCACCACACCAATAGTGAGCCTTGTCGCTCACCCAGCCGTAGAGGATAGGCTCATACTGTCGCTGATAATCGGCCCGGCCCAAGGTAAAGGTATTCTTGGCCCAAATGATAAAGGTGGACCATTTGCCGCCGGCTTTCACAAATGCCGAATAAAGAGTGTGCAGTTCGGACGAACTCATGCAAACGTAAGCGGCACCCTTGCAATACATCAGCATATTGGTGCAGGCATCATAAAGGAACTGCTCGAAATTTTCGCCAAGGTTATCATTCATAATAGTGCGGCCATGGTTCGGACTGGTGTGATAGCGGAGCTTGTCTTTCATTGTTGCGCCGTAGTTAACATTATATGGCGGGTCGGTAAAGATCATATCGGCCACCTCGTTTTGCATTAACTTTTTGAAATCGTCTATCATGGTCGTGTCGCCGCACATCAACCGGTGGTTTCCCAACTGCCAAACGTCACCATGCTTGGAGGTAGGTTCGACCGGTGCCTCAGGCACTTCATCATCTTCGGTGTTACCGGTGTCCTGAATTTCGCCAAAGTTCTCGAGGGCCTTTAGTTCATCATCGGTAAAGCCGAGGTTAGTTAGGTCAAAGTCTTCGTCCTTCAGCTCGCCGATTTCCAACGCCAACATCTTTTCATCCCAACCAGCGTTGAGGGCGATCCGGTTATCGGCAATGACCAAGGCTCGGCGTTGCGTTTCGGTTAAGTCTGGTAAGACGATGACCGGGACTTCTGTCATGCCTAAGCGTTGGGCCGCCAAAAGTCTGCCATGTCCGGCAATGATAACGTTGTCCGAGCCGATAAGGATCGGATTGGTAAAGCCGAACTCCTTAATACTGGCCATAATCTGCGCCACTTGTTCATCATTATGCGTGCGCGAGTTGCGTGCGTAAGGGATAAGTTTATCCACTGGAAAGTTCTGTTGAAATTCCATGTTAACTCCTTAAATTTGTAGGATAAAACAAAGGGTGACCACCCAAAATGATAAAGTGACCACCCAAGATTTTAAGTTGTTGTTATAAGTGCTTAATATTACTGTGTTTTTAGGTGACCACTGACCACCCAAAATTTTTGTGTTTCGCTAGAAAAATGCCGCGGCTTGGACCCCCGCATACGATCCGAAGAAAGTAAGGACCCGCAGCCCATCGGCTGTCAAATCTGACAGCCAACGGGAGCAAAGCCAAGGAGAAAAACGCTATATTAAACAACCAGTTTTTTTCGTTCAACCGGTACAATTGTCAACGCCTGCAAGGTCTTGCGGCATAATTTGGTGTAAATCGGTCGATCCAAGCCGAAGAACTTAATTAAAGTATTCGGTTTTTCGTTGCAGAATAGGTTCTTTTCGGTAACAACACCATTCTTAACCGTCCGGATCAGACCGCTGGGTAGTTCTGACTTACCAATACAAGATGATAAGTAAACGAAGCACTCATCATTGTCGCCAAGATGTTCGGTTGCAAGGTAACGTGCGTAGACATTCAATGTTAAGTCAGCCTTGCTCGGGTCCTTGGTCCATGGCGAGCCGCCACCAATCGGACAGGCGGTAGAGTAGAAGTCGCACGCCAATTTCCGACCGGTAATACCACAGTCGGCAATGGATGAATGGAATTGATAAATGCCTGTGCCATTCACGATGATGTACTTTGGCTCTTGTCCGAGCGCATCAACGACAAATGGTTTGATGTCTTCCGGTTCCAGCATAGGTATGGCAACTATTGCCGTCACTATGTCACCGGTTGCATCATCTATGGTAATTTGTGTTTTTATGTCGAGGCCAAGGTTAGATGATGTCTTTGCATGTTCATAAAGAGCATCATTTAGTTTACGAGCCAGCCATAACTCGCGGTTGATGAGAGCCGGGCCTTTGCAGGCATAGCCCACAAACACGCCTTGATCACCCCAGCCGTCATGCTCAACACCTTGATTGATGTCGGCCGATTGGACCCCGATTTTGTTTATGACCTCTATATGTCGAACATCTATGGCATAATTTTTCCATATATCTGAGTAATGTTCATCATAACCGATTTCTCGGAGGGCATCGCAGACATATGTTTCGATGTCTGACATATCTACCGAACCTTTGACCTCTCCACCGAGCATAACGCAGTTATCTTTGATCATAACTTCCACAGCGTAATGAATGCCTGGATCCTGCTCGATAAGTCTGTCTAAAATGTAACTTGAAATGTAATCGGCTGTTTTATCCGGGTGGCCGATCGACACCGCTTCAGCTGTCTTCAGCATGTTATTTTCTCCTGTTTAGTCCGTTATAGTAGGACAAGTTGGCCTAAATCCACATCACCACGTCACCCGACGAGGTTGCTCTGATTATGGTAGATTTATTGGAAAATTACAACAAAAAAATCCGCCGGTTTGCCGCCAGCGGATTTCAATGCTATTGTAAAAATGTTATAACCGGAATGTCTGTTTACACACTCACTCGCGATTATACCAAGATTCATAGCACTTTTTTTTGAAAATGTCTTGTCTTTTTATGTCTAGACATTTTTCCCGTTAGGTAACCGTGTAAGTAATTGATAATCCGAGAATATAGAATGTTCAGTTGAGGTCTTGAGAGCCCAAAATCGCGACAAAGCAACTTCCAAGGTATGTGGCAGGCTCGCTTCCAGACGAGACTTCTTTCTTCAACATCAAGAATAGGCAACCATTGTAAAATTACCTTTTCCCAGATGGCAATTTGTTCCGATGTTGGCTGCGGTGGAACTGGACGGCGGTCCATGAACGCAATCTCTTGCGGAGTATAGACAACGTCCGGCATACAGCACCGATATTTTGGAGGTCGTACCGGAGGCATGAGCCGCTCTACATAAGCCGCTGTTTCCAGATCTTTTTTGATTTGTTCAATCGTGATTGGCTTCATCTTGCGCCCCCTTTACTTTGCTGAGCATATCGTGACAGATATCAGTCATGCTATCCATTTCGGAGTAGGACAAACCGTTTTCTTTGCAAAACCATTTTCTGACAGCCTTTCGCCAATCCAGCGCAATGTACTTCTTGCCGTTCATCCAACCACGCTCGGAATTCCACTTCACAAACGCGACCGGGTCGATGGTATAACCGCTTTCTTTGCAATAAATCGCTACTTCTTCAACGCTCGGAGCACCTACGTATCGGGACTTATCCACAAAATCCTGCTCTTTATTTCTATCTTTTTTATTTATAAAATCATTATCGGACTCTTTATCTTCATCTAGTTCACTATCGTTCTCTTTATCTCTCTCTTTATCTTCCGGGCGGTCGGTTTGCGCTGGTCCAGGTGGCTCGCTTGAATTTCGCTCAGCGGTCGCTTTGCGATTTGCTGTTCGCTTTTTTGCGTTTTGCGCGTTAATCTCGCAGGTTTTAAGCCAACGCGAATTGCGTAATTCAATAACTTCTTGAATCGAATCAAAATGAATTTTTTTCATGTCCGTTAATTTTACAGAAGTGCATCCATATAAATTAAATTCGCACAGCGCGACAATTAAATCCGCGATTTCACTTTTCTTATAGTTATGCACAGCCGCGAGGAAGCCGGCAGTATCGAGCAAAATAGTTGTCTTTTTATCCATGATGCCCCCTTTGGCATTCATCCATTGTTTTAATCCGGATCACACCTTGAACCCACCGTAGAGCAAGAACTGCGCGATGGTATTCCTTGGTCTTTTCTCTGTGCTTCAGCGTATGCGCAATTACTTCCTCCTTCAGTTGCGATTCAAATTCACGCAACTGTGTAAAAGAGAGGGCAATCATGCTTTCGACCGGGATATTTTGGATAATTTCATATACAGTTTTTGTATTCTTAACCATTTTTTTCTCCTTTTGTTTGGGTTGATACAAAAGGTAAAAATCCCGGAGGTAGGAAAACCCCCTCAAAAAAATTCAAAATTTTTTATTTTTTTGTTTTCCCCTTATTTTCCCCCTGATGTTTTCCAACACATTTTTAGATACATGCGCCTTAGCAGTTGCCTCATCGTTTGTGTATCCATCCAAAATTAATTGCACAAATTGCCATTCTTTTTCTGAAACAATCGACTTTAATTCTCGAATTGACATTTTGTTTTCAAATGTACTTAAAGAAAAGTCCGAAGAAGGCTCCAAACCTTTTTCGGACATATCATTTAATGACATAGTAGCGAAAAAACCCGATTGCAACTGTCGCAACCGGGTTCTTAAAATTTGCTGTGCTTTTGTTTTTATTGATACAAATAAGTAATCATCAGGAACTTCTTTCTTACGATAAAATCGCTCTAAATAAAAGAGGACTAAATCTTGAATTAAGTCCTCTCGTTCCTGATAACTAAATAGTCCTGTTGAAAAAATATATCGCAAATGAATCTTGATATATGTTACTACCCTAGGCGGTAGTCCATTGAATAAATTTTGTGTCATATTTTAACCTTTTGTTAATAATTTATACAAAAGGCTATATATTCATAAGTTTAATTTCTTTCAATGAACACTTGAAATTTGAAAGGCCGAGAATATCTGCATTAAATTTAATTTAAATAAAACGGAGAAGGCGTAACTATACAAAGCCTAATTCGCGTTTTTGTTCTTCCCAAGAGTAAGGAAAACGTTCGCGCAGTAGTTTGCGTAAGTTTAATAGTTTAGGCTGTGTGCCGTTGATTATTGCCATAATGATATCCGGGGCAAGCGTTGTCAGACGAATGATTTGCCCCATATACCCGCGGTCTATATTTTCCCGCCTTGCTAATTCTGTCACAGATAAATGTTTTTCTTCCATCATTTGCTTCCAGTAAAATGCTTGTGTTACAGCATTAAAAAGTTTTTCATCACGATGAGGAGTTATTCTTTCCACAGAAGCCGGCTCAACAATAACTGTGCGACCGCGCTTTTGGCCAAACCGCACCGGATATTTTAATTCCAAAATCTTATTATTAAAGGCTGGATCAGGTTTTACCAAACTGCTTTCATACAAAGTTGCCGCAAACGGTTGCAATTTAATTTCAATGTGATCATGGCAAATAATTACTTTTCTAACTAGTTCTGATATAAAATTGTGTATGGTTCTAGGCTCAAAATATTTAATGGCATCACCTATATCACTGATAATTTTATGAATGTCAGCCGCGTTGCAATTATGTCCTTGATTTTCAAATTCTTTTAATAATCCCTGCTGAAATTCAGGAGCCTGAAATATACTTTTGATTTTATCAATAACAAATGATTCAATTTCTCCGGCAGGAATGCTTCCAACCTTGCAATGTGCAATTTTTGCACCTTCCTTTACCGTCTTCAGTGGTGTGTAATATTCGTAATACTTATTTCCATGTTTACTGCGCGTTGGAGTCATAGCACCACAGCATTCACATTCTATCAGGCCTTTTAAGAGCGAGTGCTTAATAACACGTGATGGTCGAAATGCTTCACCTAAATTTGCTTTACACATATTTTTTGTTTCATCCCATAGTTCCTTTGAAATAATAGCTTTGTGTTGTCCGTCATACCATTCACCTTTATATACAACTTTTCCTAAATAAACCGGATTATTAAGTATGTTGCTGATCATGGCATGATTAAAACTGCCTTTTGAAATATCCCGTCCATTCTTTGTCGTGCGGATTTTCGGTTTATAGCCTTTTTCGTTTACATCGCGAACAGTTTGAAATTGCGATTTGGTCCTTTTATAATCTTCAAAAATAAAACGTATAATTTCAGCTTCTTCTTTATTAATGACTAATTTTTTATTTTTAGAATCATACCCCAATGGAACCGGACCGCCAGTCCACATACCTTTTTTCTTGCTGGCAGCAATTTTATCCCGAACACGTTCAGCACCTAGTTCACGCTCAAATTGTGCAAATGATAGCAAAATATTTAATGTCAGTTTACCCATGGAATCGCAAGTATTAAAATGTTGTGTGACAGAGACAAAAGAGCAATGGTGTTTTTCGAATGTTTGGACTAATTGCGCAAAATCAAGTAGCGATCTTGTCAGACGATCAATTTTATATACAACAATCATATCAACTTTACCAGCCTCTACATCAGCCAAAAGCTGTTTTAAAGCGGGCCTCTTTAAGTTACCACCGCTATATCCTCCATCATCATAATGTTCCGGAAGGGCAACCCAACCTTGATGCTTCATGCTTCTGATGTAGTTCTCGCCAGCCTCCCGTTGAGCCTCTAAGGTATTAAATTCCTTTTCAAGACCTTCATCCGTTGATTTACGGGTATATATTGCACATCTGGTTGGGTTTATACTTTCCATTGATTTCTCCTTTATTTTTCTTGTTTATCTAATCCAAAGAAATATCGTCCAGATATTTTACGACCAGTTATTTTCTTTGCCACAGCCGATAAAGTTTGATACTTCATGCCATTAAATTCAAATCCATCTCTTAGAACAATAACTATATGATCCACGCCTAAATATTCGCGTACAATTCGAGTACCAGTTGGCGGTAAATTATTACGTTCTTCCGGTGGAATATACATATTTGCTATAAGTTGCTGTTGGTGATTTGAAAGTCCACCGTATGCCAGCTCCTGTATTCTGTAAGCAAGTCGCGAAATATAAAATTCTTTGTTTTGGGATATTGGCGGCGTATCAAAATATTTTTGCCACATTCCCCGTAATTGGGGAAGCGTTTGCCTTTCTAAAAGTGCTATTTGCATTGCTACTTGCATTCTTGACCTCCATCATTGTTGAGTCGTTCTTCGTTATCGACACAATACATGCTTGGATTGGAAAGATTATCCAGTCTTTTCTGAGCTAATTCGCCACTTTCTTTCATTTTTAAATATTTAAGTAAATCTGGCATTATAATTTTGATCAACTTTTCTACTTGGGTCATTTTGACCTCCTTTCGAAAGGTAAAAATCCCAGAGAGCGGAAAATCCCCTCAAAAAAAATAAAAAATTTTCAAAGAAAGCACGTTGACAGTATATCTCATTGATTTATAATAATAAAAAGCACTCGGCTAGTATCCTCACTGAGGGGCCACCCATTGGATTTGAAATGCAAACAGCATATAGGGTTATGCAAAGTGACTTAAATCAATACGTTGATGAGCACGTGGACAAATCAAGTTGACCACGTGCGCGGGGTATACTTTTGGGCAAAAGGTATACTCGTGCATACGACAACAAGGTAATTGACAGCGAGAGCATTAAAAATTGACAAGAGGGAATAGTGGCTAGAATTGGGCTTTAAGCGGGTATAAAAAAAGCGGACACTTTTCAGTATCCGTTTTTATTTTTTTATATTGGTCGGGACGAGAGGATTCGAACCTCCGACATCTTGCACCCCATGCAAGCGCTCTACCAGGCTGAACTACGTCCCGTTGGTTACAACAAAGACCTTTATAAGGTTTTTATCGGATAAATTCAAGCAAAAATTTCGTTTAATCATCTAATTTTCGGAAAATATAAAATAATTTTAAGTTAATATTCTGATTTTTATGAATAATTTTGACAATCTCCCTTTGAACGGAGCACAACCGCCCGGCTTATGTTGACAGCTGCGGTATGGATGTAATAAACTAAAAGCACTTTAGAACGAATATGAAAATTATTAAATCAATTATATATGAAAACACTTGTATTTACAGCAAAACGGTTGTTGGATATTCTCGACGAACTGGAGGGAATTGATAACGGAGAGTTGTTCAGTTGTTGTATGTTCAAAATTATTCACTGCGAGATGATTAAATTGTCTTACCGCAATCTTCGGCATGACGGCGAGACGATTTCCTCCGGACAAAACATTTTTGTAGAAGAACTTGCTTTGGCCGGACGACAGACACAGGATAAGATACTGGCATTCTGCTGCGCTCTGGACAGCAGCGGCAAGTCAGTTCAGCCTCTGATAAGGAAAATCAAGTATATTCGCAAACGGTTGAGTAAGATTGAACAACGGGAGAAAAGCCTGAGTTATTGGAGATTGGCGGATTACCGCTGCCGATATCAGCTTCACAGACGCCGGAAAAATCTGTTGCAGCAGACTTTCTCGTTTATAGACGTCGGCAGTTTGTTTTTTCTTCTGTATAAACAGCGCAAACTGGGGAGCATAGCCGGTTTCCAGTATGCTTTGATGGGGTATTCGCGAAATCTTGTCAAAGCGCCGATTGTCGAACCGTTTCGTTTTGGCGGATTAAGCCTCCTTTAAAAACGGTTTCGTAAAATGTCTGAAATACAACAAAGCCTCTCGGTGTTAATCACACCGGAGGCTTTGTGTTTGACAATTCATTCCGGATTGATAATCTGAATATATCTGCTAACAGGTAAAGGAAAAATCCATGAAGCTAGGCGATAAGATTTCTAAATGGGAAAAAGAAAAAATTATATCCGCTTTTCAGGCGCAGGCAATTTTGGAATATGAACGGCGGGCAGGGCGGCCGCACTTTTTTGCCGCAACTGTCCTGCTGGGCATTTTTTGTATCGGATTGGGCATAATCGCTTTGGTTTCGGCAAATTGGCAGCAAATATCCGCCGGTGTAAAACTGGCCGCCGATTTTATTCTGCTGGCGGTTGTCGGCTGGGGAATATGGCTCTCGGCGCAAAAACAGCGTGAAATTTGGACCGAAGGACTGTTATTTGGCTTTTCGTTGCTTATCATGGGCAGTATCGGGTTGATTGGGCAGGTCTATCAGCTGCAGGGCGATATTTGGAAAGCCTTGCTGTTTTGGAGTGTTCTGACCTTGCCGTTGTTGGGAATTTGCCGGAAGATATTGTTGCCGATGCTTTGGGTGCCGTTGTTCCTCGCCTCTGCCGTTGCGGTTTTAGACGAAGAAACCGAATGGTTCGGCGAGTTGACGCATTTTCTTGAAAACGCCTACCCGGCTTCTTTGTGGTTTGGCGGATTATTGCTGATGGCATATTTATATGTTGTTGTCAAACCCTGTTGCCGTCCGGTGGCCGAAGCATTCAAAAACTGGATGTTTGTCGGAATTGCCCTGATGATTGTTTGCTATGATTTTCTTGGCGCCGAGTTTCATCGTCCTTATTGGCAGAGCTCTTGTTTTCCGTTGTTGGCTCTGATTGCCTTTGTTTTTCTGCTCGGATTTTATGTTTTGGCCCGTTTCAAAAAAGGCGGTGAGGTTTCCGGCCGTTTCCTTCTGACCTTATGGGGATTTTCAATCCTTTATGCTTTTCTGCCGCCGCGAGGGATTCTGATGGAGCTGTCCGGTTTTTCGCTGACCGCCGCCATTTTAGGGCAGGGAATATATTTGGCCTGGAAATATCGTTCCGCTTCAGTAATGAATAAGCTGGTCATTTTGTTGGCACTACGAATTTTCGTTGTTTTTTTGCAGGTTTTCGGCAGCCTGATGACAACCGGGTTCGGCCTGCTGGGCGGTGGTATTTTGTTTTTGGTGCTTGCCGCGGCAACCAAAAAATTTATTGTGTACAATCGTCAGGAAAGGAATTAAGAAATGTCCGGGAAAAATTTATATGTAGCAGCCGCTGTCGCTTTTCCGATTTTGGTCTTGGCCGCTTGGACCGGTTTTTTGCAGTATTCATTGTGGCGTCAGCCGCGGGTGCTTGTTGCTGCTTCCGGGTATGATCCGCGCCATCTGCTTTCCGGCCGCTATATCAATTTGCAGCTGGATTGGGACAAAACTGATTGCCGGCAATTTTTTGGAGCGGTTTGTCCGCGTGAGCGTTTTCGCCAAGAATATGTTTACTATGTTCCCGAGGCCGAAGCCCGCTCTTTGGAACAGTTGATTGCCAAAGGAAAATATCGTACGGAACTTCAATTTGCACTCCCTGCCGAAGGTACTCCCCGGGTTGTTGACTTGTGGCTTGACGGCGAGCCTTGGAAGAGTAAATTAACTAAATAATGGTTGACATTTTTCCGAGGCGGATTTACCCTCACTTTACAAAATGTTTTATCTTTATTATTAATCTTAAAAATTTTTAAGTTATGGCGACATCACTTGGTTTTTGGTATTTTGTCGGCTTTCCTTGCGGAATGCAAAAGGAAATAGTCTCTTTCCTTGATCAGACAAATCAGAAGTATACGACAGTTCAGGAAAATGCCGAAGGAGAATATCTTCCGAACCGGATTGAAGTTGAAAAAGTAAAAGCTTTGTCTTATACGCCGGTTTTCGTTTTTCTGGATTTGGATCATGCGGCTGCCGAAGACGGTATTGTAATCGGATTTGATGATGAATTCCCGATTATCCGTGTAAAAGAGCTTACTGACCATGAGGCGGCGGAACGCGATGAAGCAATTTGTCGATATGAGATTTTGCCCGCAGTAACGAATACCTTGTTGGAACTTGTTATGAAGGGCTGGTCCAAAAAACAGATTGATGAAATGACACGCTTTTGCCGTGAGGCACAGGGGGTGTCGGAGGAAGATGAAAAAATGGCGGAAATTGCCCTCCGAAAAGGGGAAAGTCTGCATGGTATGGCAATAACTTATTTGCCGCATGCCCATGTTGAAACGGTAATCGACCGCTTGTTCTGGCGTCAGCATTATCCCAATATGCTGATTATTACGCCTGAAGAAGTGTTTTATTACGGTTTTAAGGATATTATCGGCAAAGCTGTTGATTTTCTTCATAACGAAATGAATAAAAATCTTGAAAGCTTGGCAGAAATGGACTGTGGAGAAGAGTTTTTATCCATTTCAAGAAAAGTTCTCAACGAGGCGGAATTAAGCCAACTGGTACGGCAGTTCAAACGTCTGTCGAGTGACAAGTTCGGTGATCTGATGTAACGTATTGAAGTAAAAAAAACACCCGCAGTTGCAGCTGCGGGTGTTTTTTTAATCTGTCAGGGAATTTCCGATAATTTTTCTTAATGTCTGATACCTGTCGTTGCAGCTGTGCCCCGCATTGGCATGCCCGGTTTCGGTTGCGGCATTCCAAAAATATGAAATAATAAAAAGCCTGGTCGAATAGGTTAACCCCAATTCGTCTTTTTTACATTCTTCTATCAGACCCAGCAACTCATTTCTGGATATTTTTTCTCTTCCGCAAACCTCCTCAAAAGCACTCCATTCTCTTTGACACATCCTCATACTGGTTCTGCGCCCGTTGACGAATACAACTTTATTCACTAACTTTGGCATCGCTTTATTCGTGACCCCTAAAAAATTTTGTTAACATCATCATATATGAATAAAAATTAAAATACAATTTAAAAAAGAGAAACATAATAAACTAAAAAAAAGGTTGCGTGTGCTGTAAGCTATGATTGTATTTATATAAATATGATATTGAAAAATCATGTTTTTATTATATTTATTTTCCATTTAGGGTTGTGTCTAACAATTGTGATCTGTTGATAATTCCAATGAAACGGACAATATTTTTTTATGATTTTGGTATTTTTTTATCAAAAAAGGTTTATATTGAAATTGTCACCTTTATAAGGAGAAAAAATTGGCATATCTGGGGTTGGTTTTGTCCGGAATTTTGTATGGCGGTGTTGTTTTTTTTGCTAAGATACTGTCGGAATTGGGCGCGGATCTATGGGAAATTATCTTATATACTT
>ULRO01091479.1_pt1 | contig 33659 bp, 27 predicted proteins | sample 1955421 | NCBI WGS metagenome assembly ULRO01 (sample SAMEA4835682, study PRJEB28245) | human gut metagenome | biome: gut microbiome; material: fecal sample | place: Denmark | collected 2008 | reverse complement strand
CCCAAAAAAGCGGCGAAAACTATAATAACAAAAACGCAGGCAAAAAAACAAGACTGTTTTTGTAAAAATTTTTATGTTACATTAAAAGGTTTGATTTTGGTGGGAAACGATTCAGCACCCTGTAAAAAAACGTTAATCTACGAAAGCAAAGCCTGTTACAACAAGACCAGTAAAAGTAAGACATACGCAAACGGAAATGTCTTGCGGGGGGGGGTAAAGGTATGGTATAATAAGATGACTGCAAAAACAGCTGTATTTGGCTTACAGCTACGGGAAAGGGATGGACGTAATGAAAAAGAAACAAATGCTGGCAACATTGGTAATGCTTAGTTTATTACAGGGCAGTGTGTATGCAGGTCAAATTTCATCGGGGACTTATGAGAATGAATATATATATACGCATCCTTCTAATGATACTGGTATTACAATAGATAAAGCAGGTGATTATGATTTTAAGGGTGGTTTGATAATAGATAGAAATATAAAAAGCAATTTATCTAGTCGCTTTAAAACAGCGTTAATTGGTAAGATAAGTACTGCAACTAAACAAAATGAAGTTTTAACTATTACAATTGGTGGAGAAGAACAAAATAATCGTGTTAAGATGCAGTTAACTAATACAACTACTGGTAGTGTTTTACACAGGGATATTATAAGAGTAGGTGGTGATAGTGGCGATTATTCTAATATTATAAATATTAATTTAAAAAATGCTGATATGTTTATTAAGGGACGATATAATGGAGGTATAGTTGTAAATAATATTGATAGTAGTAATACTAATGGCTGCATAAATATTTTAGGTGATGGTAAAAGTAGTTTAAATATTACGGGTGAGATGCACAAAGGTATACATGTTAATACTTTTGGAAATTTAAGCATAAAAGGTATAGACAATATTATTATCAAAAAGGATAATATATTAGAAGAAGAATATATTAATGGAAATCTTTTAGGTGCTGATGACTATGCAGCAATTGATGCAGAAGAAAGTGGAAAATCTGAAATTGAAGCAAATAATTTAGTGATTACGGGTAATAATTTAAAAGAAAATGAGAAAGCTTTTTATGCAGGTATACGTACTGGCAATGAAGGCGTACCAGAACAAAGTGAGTTATCTATAAAAATAAATAAAAACATGAATATAGATTCTGTTGTTTATGGTATTTATAACAATGGTGTAGGAAATTATTCTGCTGATACTATTTATATTAAAGCAAATGCAATAATTAATAATGAAGATGGGACTGGAGAACCGCAATATATTGGTGGTGAAGCAGTAAATACCAAAGGTATTTTAAATTTGACTGCAAATAACAATATGACTTTAATAGGTGAAGTAGTTGGCTTAAATATATTTGGCGGGGATAAAAAAAGTCCAAATAATGATACTGAATTTCAAAAAAATATTGGTACAACTTATGTGAAAGCCGTAAATGGAAAACTGAATATTATTGGTGAGTTGGAAAATGGTGTATATAGCGATATGCAACCATTTCAAGATGGAATAAAAACTGCTGAACTTAAAGCCGGTAGTACTGTAAATATTTATGGTAAAGAAAATGGTGTTTATTATCAGCCGGGAAGTAGAAATTTAAGTATTATAAGTGATAATGACGATGTTAACATAACATCTGATGGTACGGCATTTGATGGTGATAACCGTACATATTCTACTATTAAGTTGTCTGATAAGTTTCCTAATTTTATAAGCGAGGTAAATGTTAAAGCTGAAAATGGCTCTGTAAATATTATCGGTGGTAAAAATGGTTTACTTCTTGATAATAATAAAATAAACGTACAAAGTGATGGTAAGTATTATAATGGCGGCATTTATAATACTATGAAGATTAATGCCGGTAAGAGTGTTAATATTAGTGGCGGAGAAGAATTTGGTATACGAATTTTAAATAAATTAGCTAATGATGATATTACTATGAATAAAACAGATAAAACGGCGTCGAATTTAAATATCACTTCAAAAGGCATTGTTAATGTAAGTGGCGCTAAAGCTGGTATTATGGCAAGCTCTGTTGCAACAAGTTATTCAAATAAATTGAATACTTTAAAAAATACTGATTATAAAACTAATGCGGTTATAGAGGCAGCTGATGATGTTGTTGTACAGGGCGGCGATTATGGTGTTATTGCTTTTGAAAACAGCAATGTTGATATTACTTCTACTAATGGCAATGTACTGATTCGCGCAACAGATACCAATACAGACAAAGATACTGCTGCTGTTTATGCAGAAAAAGGCGCAAACACTCAAACAACGGTTAATATTAAAGCAACGGTTAATATTAAAGCCGATAATGGCGTGGTAAATGTTCTTTCCGGCAATAAGGGTTTGTGGGCCTCCGGTAAAGACGGCACAATTAATGTTGATGGTGCTGTAAACATTAATGCTAACTATTTTGATGACGAATCTGCAACAAGAAGTGCCGGTGAAGATGTGCATCTTGCAGTAGTTGCCGGGTTAAAAAGTGCAGTGGAAGAACAAAATGGTGAAGGGCTTGAAGAACAAAAAGGTGAAGGGCTTGTTGATATTAACTTAAAAGGTGACGTTACAAGCAGCATTTATGGTGATATTGTCGGTGCAAGCGGCGGTAAAGTTGATATTAAACGTGAATCCGGCAATGGCGCTTTAGTTGTTAATGGTGATGTACTGGCTGGTAACGGCGGCACAGTAAGCCTTGATATGGGCAAAAATGGTGTGCTTACCGGACGCATAGACGATTATATGGATGCTGGTAAGAAAAACGGAAACAGCTTTTTTGCTCCGCAGTTTAGTGATGTAATTGAAAAGAACGGCACTGTAAATTTAACAATTGGCGAAGGAAGCCGCTGGAATGTTAATGGACAAAGCTGGGTAACTGAAATTGATGCTGCCGATAATAGCATAATTGATTTAACGGGAGCACAAACTGACAGAAATACATCTGCACATGCGTTAACTGTTGGTACTTTAAAGGGCAATGCTAATTTTAGAATGAATTTAGATGGTTTTGATAAAGCTAACAGCGATATGCTGTATATTAAAAACAGCAATGGCGAATATAACGTAATTTTGGATGATGCGGTAACAACTGCTGAAATTGGCAAAACAGGTTTAAGATTTGCCACTATTGATAACGCTGATGTTAATTTTAAAAATGTAGTTGTTTATAATGCCGGTGCATTTGATGTTAAATATAAAGTCGGCAAAGACGCATATGAAGGTCATTTAGAAAATGACATTTATAATGGCGGGGAAGGATTTGATGAAATAAAACCCGGGTCAGATGCGGTAAAAGACTTTTTTGAAGATGAAGAAGAAGGCATAGAAACCTTCGCAAATGAAGAAAGTAAAATTACCAATTATAAAATTATTGATGTTCATTCACGTGAATTAAATAATACCGGTAAAACTATTGTAGGCATGAGCCGTGCTAACTATAGTAGTGCCATCTATATGGACCGTTTAAACAAACGTCTTGGTGAAGCACGTTATATTAACAACGAAGAAGATGAAGGCATGTGGGTACGTATCCGCCATGACAGAATTGGTAAGGATAATGCCTTTAGAAGCCAGAACACCATGTATGAGCTTGGCTATGACGAAAAGCAAGAGTGCGATAATGGTGAGCGCAGAGTTGGTTTTGCTGTTGATTATATGCATGGCGATACAAGTTACAGCAATATCGGCGGCAAAGGCGAAATTGACAGTTATGGTTTATGGCTGTATGATACATGGATGGGTGACAAAGGGCATTATGCGGATTATGTTGCCAAATGGGGACATTTGAAGAATGATTTTGGCATTTATGCCGCTGGTGTTAAAGATAAGATTACCGGTGATTACAGCAACAATGTGTTTAGTATCAGTGCTGAATACGGGCGCAAAAAAGATATCGGCAATGACTGGTATATTGAGCCGCAGGCACAATTACAGCTTGCACGCGTAACCGGTGCAGATTATGTAACTAATCAAAACACAAAAGTTAGTGTTGACGGTATTAACAGCTTAATTGGCCGCGCAGGTTTTAGAATTGGTAAAGATTTTGGCGAAGAAAAACAAAGCACAGTTTACTTAAAAGCTGACGTAATGCACGAGTTTTTAGGCGACCAAGACATTAGTTTAAAAGATAAAACTTCTGACGGTAATTGGAGTACCTTAAGCTACGAAAACGAAGGCACTTGGTATGATGTTGGCTTTGGTTTTGCAACACAGCTTAGCAAAGCAAGTTATGCGTTTATGGATTTTGAAAAATCCTTCGGCAACGATAACGACGAAACATATCAGATTAACGCTGGGGTACAGTGGAGCTTCTAATGGCAAAAGTACCTTTTAATGAAGTAAAATTCAAACAAATAGCCGGTAACTGCACGGCAGAATACGTTAACTATATGCCGCGCGGCAAAAACGGCATGCGCTGCTGGGAAATTAAAGCACAGAAGCCTGACGGTGATTACATGGTGGTAGTTTTATGTGATTACGGTTATAAGGTTAACGGCAAAACGGTAGAAATAAAGCCTTTTACCGAGCGTGCCGGGCGCAACGAAGAAATTTACCGTTTGTACAATGAAGAAGGTTTATCACAATTGTTTTTGGCTAATTTATTTAACATGAGCCAGCCTTCCGTATCGCTTATTATTAAGCAAATGAAAGAAAAATAATTTTTACCGGCACCTTAAAGTTTAAAATGGCTTTTAAGGTGCTTTTTTATTGATGCCAGAAAACGGAAATTTTTATTATTTTTGCGGAATAAACAAATATTTTACAAAAAAATAAATAATTATTATTGATTAAATGTGCAGACTGTGTTATACTTAAAGCATCAAGAAAGCGTTTCTGAAAAAGGAGGATTTAATATGAAGAAAAAAGTTTACAAAGCATTTAACGAGCAGGTTCAGGCTGAATTATACTCTGCATATATGTATCTGGCAATGAGCCTTGACATGGAAGCTAAAAATTTTAAAGGCATGGCACACTGGCTGAAAGCACAGTATGAAGAAGAACGTGAGCATGCTTTTAAATTAATGGGCTTTATGCAGGATTGCGGCGAAAAACCGGAACTGCTTGCTATTGAAGCACCGGCTGCCGATTACGGCACTCCGCTGGAACTGTTCAAAAAAGTTCTGGAACATGAAAAATATGTTACTTCCCGCATTCACGATATGTATGAAGTAGCTTTGGCAGAAAAAGACTACGCTGCCCAGAGCCATTTGAAATGGTTCATTGACGAACAGGTTGAAGAAGAAGCCAGCGCTTCCGAAATTGTTGAAAAACTGCAAATGGTTGGCGATAATGTTGGCGGCCTGTTCATTATTGATGGCCAGCTCGGCGCAAGAAAATAATTAAATAATTTGTTGACAAGGCTGCATGGTTGTGTTATTATATTCGGGTAACAAAGTAGAAGCCGCTCGCTTCTCACCTTGCAGCTGTGCTCGACAGGGTTGGATATGTACTAACGCGGGTGGATTTGTTCTGCCCGCTTTTCTTTTTGACTGAAATATTTTGGAGGTGACTTGTCATAGCTAAGGAAAACTTGCGTATCAATGAAGAAATTCGGGCACGTGAAGTGCGCGTTATCGGCAGCGATGGCGAACAGCTCGGAATTATGTCCGGCCGCGAAGCCCAGCAGCTTGCTTATGAAAAACATCTCGACCTGGTGGAAATTGCACCTACTGCCAAACCGCCTGTGTGCCGGATTATGGATTACGGCAAGTATCGTTACGAGCAGCAGAAACGCGAAAAAGAGTCTCGTAAGAAACAGAAAACATTTGACATTAAAGAAGTTAAGCTGCGCCCCGGCATTGAAGAACATGACTTTAACGTTAAGTTTAAAAATGCCGTGCGTTTCTTAGAAGATGGCGACAAAGTAAAGGTTACCATTATGTTCCGCGGACGTGAGCTTTCGCATCCGGAACTGGGTGAAGTTCTTTTAAACAAAATGGCTGCCCAGCTTAAAGAGATGGCAGTTGTTGAAAGACAGCCCAAACTTGAAGGCAAAAACATGATTATGATAGTTGCGCCGAAACCGAGTAAATAAGGAGGATTTTTTAAATGAAGTTGAAAATGAAAACCCGCAGAGCTGCTGCAAAACGTTTCAAAAAAACCGCTTCCGGTGAATTTAAACGTGCCAAAGGTTATAAGAGCCATATTCTTGAGAAAAAAGCTCCTGCCCGCAAGAGAAATCTGCGCAAAGCTACTTTAGTGCATAAAACTGACCATGAACGCGTAGTTAAAATGCTGCCGTATGCATAATTAGTGGAGTTAAGGGAGGATATTACTAATGGCAAGAATTAAAGTTGGTGTAACTGCACACCGCCGTCATAAACATATTTTAAAACTGGCTAAAGGTTACCGCGGAGCTAAACATTTACAGTTCAAAAAAGCTAACGAAACTGTAATGAAAGCATTGAGCTATGCACGCCGCGACCGCCGTGCTAAAAAACGCGAGTTCCGCCGTTTGTGGATTGCCCGTATCAATGCTGCAACCCGTGCTAACGGCATGAGCTACAGCCGCTTTATCTGCGGCCTTACCAAAGCAGGCATTCAGCTTGACCGTAAGGTTTTGGCAGATATGGCAATTTTCGACGCAGCTGCATTTGCAAAACTGGTTGAAACCGCTAAAGCTGCTCTGTAATTTAAGCATTAAAGGACCAACGTTTTACCGCGTTGGTCTTTTTTATTTGTGTAAAAATTTGCAAAAATTTCATAATTTGGTATAATACGTGGTAACAGCCGTAATGGCTTTAATAATAAAAATTATAGCAAAAAGTTTTTAAATGAGGTGAGTATACCTTGGGGCGTGAAAATAAGTTTTTGCGTTGGATTGGGCAGGCTTTTAACGGCAGCCAGATGGTGGCATTAAGCTTTATGCTGCTTATTTTGGCCGGCGCGTTTTTGTTTATGCTGCCAATTTCCACGCAGGACAGGCAGGGCCTTGCTTTTCTTGATGCGCTGTTTACGGCAACATCGGCTTCGTGCGTAACGGGGCTGACGGTTATCGACGTTGGCAACCAGCTTTCGTGGTTTGGCAAAATGGTGCTGATTGCGCTGATACAAATCGGCGGCCTTGGCATTATGACGATGACGACGCTGGTAATGGTTATTGCCGGGCGCAAGGTCAGCCTGCGTGAGCGTCTGTTTTTGCAGGAATCTATGAACCAGACGGAAATATCCGGCGTTGTACGCATTGCGCTGAACATTATTAAGTATACGCTTGTAATTGAGTTCTTTTTTGGCACAATTCTGGCGGCGCATTTTGCTTTTGTTAAGGATATGGGCTGGATTGGCGTTGTTTACGGCTACTGGCATTCCGTATCGGCCTTTTGTAATGCCGGTTTTGACCTGATGGGCGATTATAAGAGCCTTATTGATTATCACGGCGATATCGTTATTAATTTAAGCATTGCGCTTTTGATTACTCTCGGCGGCCTTGGTTTTATGGTGCTGGAAGATTTAAAGCGCGGCTGGAACTGGGAACGTTTTTCGCTGCATACCAAAATAGTGCTTTTAACAAGCGTTGGCTTAAACGTTGTGGGCACTTTGCTTTTATGGGGCTTTGAATCGAACAATCCGTATACTTTAGGCAATATGAGCATGTTCGACAGCTGGATGGCAGCGTTTTTCCAGGCTGTGTCCTCGCGTACTGCCGGTTTTAATACCATTGATTTAATGCATCTGCATGACAGCAGCTTGTTTGTGCTGATTATCTGGATGTTTATTGGTGCTGGCAGCGGTTCTACCGGCGGCGGCATTAAAACAACCACGTTTATTGTACTGATGGCGTCGTTATGGTATATGCTGAAAGGCCAGCGTGATGTGGTTATGTTTGGCAGGCGCATTGATGAAAAGATTGTTGACAAGTCGTTTGTAATTACTGTACTGTGCCTTATCTGGGTGCTTTTTGCCACCATGATGCTTTTGGTAATAAATAACGGGCATTATCCGTTTGTAGATATTTTGTTTGAGGTTGTTTCCGGGTTCGGTACGGTAGGTTTGGGCATTGGCATTACGCCCGACTGGCAGCCGTTTGGCAAATGGATTTTAATTTTAACCATGTATATCGGCCGTATCGGTATTTTAACTTTTATTTTGAGTTTCTTAAGTTCCGGTACCAACAAAATAAGGTATCCGTCGGAACATATCAACATAGGTTAATGGGGTGTAAATAATGGCAAAAAACAATAAACAAAAACAGTTTGCGGTGCTTGGCCTGGGGCGCTTCGGCACCAGCGTGGCACTTACGCTGCATGAGCTTGGCTACCAGGTTTTGGGCGTTGACAGTGATGAAGAAATTGTGCAGGATTTATCGCATGAGCTGACGCATGTTGTAAGTGCGGATGCTTCTGACGAAAACACCCTGCGCAGCCTTGGCATTAATAACTACGAGGTTGTTATTGTAGGCATCGGCCCGCTTGAAGACAACCTTTTAACAACGCTGAACCTTAAGGAAATGGGCGTGCCGTTTGTTGCCGTAAAAGCAACCAGTGCCGTACACGGCAAAATGCTTGAAAAAATCGGCGCCGATAAAATTATTTACCCTGAACGCGACATGGGCAAGCGCGTTGCCCATAACCTTATTTCCAGCAGCATTGTTGACTACATTGAAATGAGCAACAACATCAGCCTTATGAGTACGAATATTCCTCATTCGCTGGTTGGCAAAAACCTTATCGAATCCGATTTGCGCAAACGTTACAATGTTAACGTCGTTGCCATCAAGCACGAAGGCGTAACTTATATTAACCCGAAACCGACGCAGGTTTTGGAAGAAGGCGATGAGATGATTGTTATAGGCGAGCATCAGAACATTAAAGCCTTAGAGGAAATTGTTTAATGAAAGAGATTACAAGCCTTGGCAACGCCGTTGTTAAGGATGTGTGCAATTTAAAACAGAAAAAGTACCGCGAACGCAGCGGCAGTTTTGTTGTTGAAGGCCTGCGCGCCGTGGAAGAAGCGGTGCGTTATGCCGCTGTGCAAAAGATTTTTGCTGTGCCGGATGCTGCAAATACCAGGCTGGCGCAGCTTTTGTATGATGCTGCCGCAAAAAATATTGAGCTTTACAGCGTAACGAAACAGGTTATGAAAAAAATGAGCGACACGGAAGCGCCGCAGGGTGTTTTGGCGGTGTGCAGCAAGCCGCAGGGTTTTATAGTGGCAGACGGTACTGTGCTTGTGCTTGACCGTGTGGCTGACCCCGGCAATGTCGGCACGTTAATCCGTACGGCGGAAGCGGCAGGCATTGCAGCGGTTGTTTTGCTGGCGGGCTGCGCCGACGCTTATGCGCCTAAAACAGTGCGTTCCACCATGGGCTCACTTTTGCGCATGCCTGTTGTGTGCGATATGTCGGAAGATGAGTTTACCGGCTGGGCGCATAAAAACAATTACGAAATTATGGTTACCTGCCTTGACGGCGCACAAAACCTGTATGAGGCAGAGTTTGGCGCGCGCACGGCCATAGTTGTGGGCAGCGAGGCTTACGGTGCTTCGGAAAGCTTAAAGGCTGCTGCTGCCAAAAGGGTGTTTATACCGATGCAGGGCAGGGCGGAATCGCTTAATGCAGCAGTGGCAGGGGGCATAGTTATGTTTGAAGCCATGCGCCGCCGTCTTGCAACAAAATAAAGGCTGTGTTATAATAATACACGTCAATTTATAAAATTTGTGCTATGAAAAAGAGAGTAGGCATAAACTGCGACGCAGAGAGCAGGGCCATGGCTGAAAGCCCCGTGATACAGGTTGTGCCGAAGTTCACTTTGGAGCATCCGTTTTGAAAATAAGTAGGAACGGCGTTTGCCGCGTTAAGGCGTTATGAGGTACAAAACAGGGTGGTACCGCGGAAGTTATGCAGCTTTCGCCCCTTTGAAGGGGCGGAGGCTTTTTTATTTTTACCGCCTGCCCCTGAATGCTGAATTTTGGGAGGTTAAGTATGAGAGAAGAACTGCAAGCACTTAAAGAGCAGGCGCTTAAAGAGCTGGAAACAGCTGCAAGCGTGGACGCGCTGAAAGATTTGCGCGTTAAGTATCTTGGCAAAAAAGGCCATATGACTGACATCCTGCGCGGCATGGGCAGCCTGCCGGCAGAAGAAAGACCGAAAATCGGCCAGATTGTAAACGAAGTAAAAAAGGTTTTGGAAGAAGCCATTGCCGCCAAAGCCGAAGTTTTGGAAGCTGAAGCATTAAAACAGCGCCTTGCCAGCGAGAAGGTTGACATTACGCTGCCCGGCCGCAAACCGCAGTGCGGACATCTGCACCCCATTACGCTGACGATGCGCGAAATTAAAAAGATTTTTATGCGCATGGGCTTTGAAGTTCTGGAAGGGCCGCAGATTGAAAGCGATTACTATAACTTTGAAGCATTGAACCTGCCGAAAGACCATCCGGCAAGGGATATGCAGGATACTTTTTATATTACCGAAGACATTTTGCTGCGCACGCAGACTTCGCCTATGCAGGCGCGCAAAATGCAGGCAAGCGTGCCGGATTCCCCAATCCGCATGATTTCGCCGGGTACCGTCTACCGCAACGACTATGACGCAACCCATTCGCCTATGTTCCATCAGGTTGAAGGTTTGGTGCTGGGCAAGGATATCAGCCTTGCCGATTTAAAAGGCACACTGGAAACCTTCTGTAAGGAAATGTTCGGCAGCAGCGTAAGCATCCGCCTGCGCCCGAGTTATTTCCCGTTTACCGAACCGAGCGCGGAAGTTGATATTTCCTGCGTTATCTGCGGCGGCAAAGGCTGCCGTGTGTGCAAAAACAGCGGCTGGCTGGAAATTTTAGGCAGCGGCATGGTACACCCCAACGTACTGCGCATGAGCGGCTACGACCCCGAAAAAACCAGCGGCTATGCCTTTGGCATGGGCGTAGAACGTATTGCCATGCTTAAATACGGCATTGACGATTTGCGTTTGTTCTTTGAAAATGATTTGCGGTTCATCCGCCAGTTTAAATAAGGAGGGGTACCATGTTAGCATCTGTTGATTGGCTTAAACAATATGTAGATATTGATGTCACTCCTGAGGAGCTGGCTGAAAAACTTACCCGCGTAGGGCTGGAGGTTGAAAGCGTAAACCATCTCGGTGAAGGGCTGGAAGGCGTTGTTACCGGCAAGGTAACGCATATCGAGCGCCACCCTAACTCTGACCATTTGTGGATTTGCAAGATGGATGTCGGCGGGCCGGAAATTCTGCAAATTTTAACCGGTGCGCAGAACGTTCACCAATATGATATGGTGCCGGTAGCAGTTATCGGCTCTCATCTGCCGAACGGCATGACGCTTAAAAAAGCAAAAATGCGCGGCCTTGATTCCTTTGGCATGCTGTGCAGCGCGGCTGAACTTGGCATTGACGCCAAACTTTTGCTGCCGGAACAGCGCGAAGGCATTTTCATCCTGCCGCCGGATACTCCGGTTGGCGTGGATATTAAAAAAGTGCTCGGCCTTGACGACGTAGTGCTTGATATTGACCTTACCGCCAACCGCGGCGACTGTACCAATATTATCGGCCTAGCGCGCGAAGCTGCTGCTGTACTTGGCAAAGAACTGCGCATGCCGGATATGAGCGTTAAGGAAGCTGCCGGCGGCAGTGCTGCTGATATGGCTGCCATTGAAGTTGATGCTAAAGATTTGTGCAGCCGTTTTGCAGTGCGCGTATTGAAAAACATTAAAATCGGGCCCAGCCCGGAATGGATGCAGAAACACCTGCGTGCCTGCGGTATGCGCCCAATAAGCAACGTTGTTGACGTTACCAACTATGTAATGCTGGAACTTGGCCAGCCGATGCATGCTTATGATTATGACAAGGTAGGCGGGCATAAACTTATTGTGCGCCGCGCCGTAGACGGCGAAAAACTGGTAACATTGGACGGACAGGAACGCATTTTAACCCCGGATATGATTACCATTGCCGACCCTGACCATGCTGTTGGCCTTGGCGGCGTTATGGGCGGTTTGGAAACCGAAGTTACCGGCGAAACCGTTAATGTAATGCTGGAAGCCGCAACCTTTAACGGGCCTTCCATCCGCCGTACTTCCAAAGCACTGGGGCTGCGCAGTGAAGCCTCCGGCCGTTTTGAACGCGGCGTTGATACTGTGCTGAACCATAATGCTTTAAACCGCGCCGTACACCTGTTGGAACAGATGGGTGCCTGCGAAACGGTTTGCGGCATTGTAGAAGATTATCCGGAAGAAGTTAAACCTGCCGTTATCCGCGTAACGCCGCAGGCTATTAACAGCCGTATCGGCGTGGAAATTGCCGCTGAAGAAATGGTTGATATTCTTAAAAAATTACAGTTCGGCGTGGAATACAGCGGCGGCGTATTAACCGTTACCGCTCCTTCCTGGCGTTATGACATCAGTTGTGACGCCGATATCAGCGAAGAAATTGCCAGAATGCATTCTTATGACAAGATTGAATCGCATAATCCTGATTTGCCGCTGGTACAGGGCCGTCAGGCTGTAATTGACGATGTCTGCGAAGAAATTGAGGATTATCTTGTTGCTGCCGGTTTGAACGAAGTTATGACTTACAGCTTCATTAACCCCAATTCTTTTGATAAAATCCTGCTGGACGAAGCAGACAGCCGCCGCGGCGCCATTGAACTGATGAACCCGCTGAGCGACGAATTTAAGGTAATGCGTACCAGCATGCTGCCGGGTATGCTTAATACGGCGGCTTATAACCAGGCCCGCCAGGCAGAATCCGTTAAGATTTTTGAAATAGGCAAGGTATTTTTGCCCAAGGCTCTGCCGCTTAAAGAACTGCCGGAAGAAAAACCTGTTTTATGTGCCGTACTTGCCGGAAGACGCAGCAGCCTTAACTGGACTGAAACCAAAGACGAAGTTGATTTTTACGATATGAAAGGCGCTGTGGAAGGCCTTTTGGAAAATTTGCAGATTGCAGGCGCAAAATATGTGCCGGTGGCTCAGCCTTACCTGCACCCCGGCAAGAGCTGTGCCGTTGAATACGAAGGCAGGGTAATTGGCTGGTTTGGTGAACTGCACCCGACCGTTGCCGGAAACTACGGCCTTAACGGCAGCGTATGCGTGCTGGAACTGGAAGTTGAACCGCTCGTTGCCGGTGCATCCCATGTGCCGCAGTTTGTACACCTGCCCAAATATCCTGCAACCTCGCGCGATATTGCGGTTGTTGTACCGCTGGAGGTTGCCATGGAAGAACTGGAAGAAGTTATCCGCGCCAACGCCGGCAGCCTGCTGAAACAGGTAAAAGTATTCGACGTTTACACCGGTAAACAGGTGGAAGCAGGTTATAAATCCATGGCGTTCAACTTAACCTTCCAGGCTGATGACCGTACTTTAACGGACGAAGAAATTGACGCCGTTATCAAAAATGTAGTTGAAAAAGTTGGCGAAGCCTACAAAGCTAAACTAAGAGATTGATTTTAATATTCATGGCAAAGTGCCGCCGGGTTTATTCCGGCGGTTTTTGCTGTTTAAGGGCAAATTTTTTAAGCTTGTGCCCTTAAAAGTTGCCGCGACGGCGATAAAAGTTTATAATTAATTTAAAAGAACACGGAAAGAAGGTGCGTTTATGAAACTTTATGTATGGCGCCATAACAAAACCTACCATAGCCACAGCATGATACAGGAACCCTGCGTTAACACGGAATTTTACCTTGATGCCATTGCAATTGTTGCGGCGGAAAGCCTTGAAGAAGCGCTTAAACTTTTGGAGGAGCAGCATAAAGGCTGGCGCACGGAGGATTTGCGTGAACTTGAACCTACTGTTTACAGTCTTGATGAAGGTAAAGTTATTTTTACCGAACTGAGAGGCTCAATCGCCTAAAAGGAGTGTAAAAATGCCGGCAGAAATTGAAATAAAACTTAATATTGGGGCGGAGGCTTTGCAAAAACTGCTTGCTTCTCCGCTTGTAGCGGATAAAATTATCGGCGGCAGCGAAGCCGTACACCACCTTGAAACTTCGTATTACGATACGCCGTCTTTTAAACTGATGCACAGCGGCATTGCTTACCGTGTGCGCAAAAACGGCACTAAATACGAAGCAACCATTAAAACGGAAAAAGAAGCTCACGGCGGATTTTCCAGCCGCAACGAATATAATGTTGATTTGCCTGACGGCAAGCCTGTTTTGCAGGGGTTTAATGAAGAAGGCTTTGATACGGATTTGGAAAAACTTATTGTCGGTGAGCCGCTTGTAAAACTGTTTACCGTTGATGTTGAACGCAGGCTGTGCCTGCTTAAAATAAGCGCGGCTACAACGGTGGAGCTGGCGGTTGACCGCGGCAAAATTATTTCCGGCATAACCGGAAATGAATGTGCCGTTAACGAAACGGAACTGGAAATTAAAAGCGGTACCAAAGAAGACCTGCTTGCCTATGCAGGGCAGATTGCAAAACTGGTGCCTGTAACACCGGAAAACCGCAGCAAGTATGAGCGCGGCATGAAGCTGTGCGGCATAAATTTAACAAGGCCCGCAAAATAAAAAAACGGTATTGCCGTAAAAGGCAATACCGTTTTTGCGTATATTTAGTGTTAAATTTTAAAATAAACTTTCCATAAACGGCAGCAGAATAGGAGCCAAAATGGAAGTTGCTATGCCGGTAAGCCCTATGGAAGCGCCGCCGATTGCCAGCTGTAAGGCATTTTTGCCAGCGCAGACGCTGGTGCCGAGCCCGTGGCTGGAAGCGCCTATGGAAAGGCCGATGGCAATGTTGTTTTTAATTTTTAAAGCCTCTAAAATTTTGTGGTTAAAGGTTGCGCCAAGCATGCCTGTAAAAATTACACAGGCGGCCGTAAGCGCCGGAATACCGCCGATAGCGGAAGAAATATCCATGGCAATAGGCGTTGTTACGGATTTGGGAATCATGGAAAGCAGCACCTGGCTGCTTGCGCCGAATATTTTGCCGCAAATGAAGATGCTGACTATGCCTGTAACGGTGGCAACAAGAATGCCGCTTATAATTACCGGCAGGTTTTCTTTTATAATGCGTCTGTTGTTGTACAGCGGCAGGGCCAGCGCCACGGTGGCAGGACCGAGCAGAAAGTTGATAAAGCCTGCGCCTGTTTCGTAGTCCTCGTAAGTAATATACGGCTCCTGAAAATAAATAAAGGCAATTATCATCGGGCACGCCAACACAAACGGTGGAATAATGCTCAGTTCAAACTTATCTACAATAATTTCGCATATTACATAAACAACTATGGTAAGAGCAATGCCAAACAGCGGCGATTGGATGAAAGCTTCTGGTAAAAAAGTCATTTTCCGGCACCGCCTTTACTTTTAAGCATAAAGTTTAAAAACACAGCCGTTACAATCAGTATCATAAAACTGCTTATAATAACGGTAGCCACAATGGCGGTGCTTTCTGCAAGAATAACATCAAGATACAGCAAAATGCTTACGCCTGCGGGTAAAAAGAGCATGCCCATTTTTTCTATTAAAATATTGCAGACATCTTCAATGGTACGTATCCTTATAACGCCGCTGAGCAAAAGTACCAGCAGCAGAATCATTGCCAGCAGCGCAGGCGGAAATTTAATGCCGCATAAATTAAGCGCAACCGTGCTGACGCCCTGCAAAAAAAGCAGTACAGCAGTTCCTTTCAAAATTGATGATGGTGTCATAATTTTCTTTCCCCCTCTCAAAAAATAAAGTAATGTGTATATTTTGCTTCCGCAGCGTCAATTTGTCAAGTTAAAATAACGAAAAAATTTATCACAAAAACATACAAAAAATATTTGACTTTTTGACTTTTATTGTTATAATATAAAACAGGAGCAGAAAAATGCCCCTGTTAATAAATATGCTGTTAACGCACAGCAAGGTAAATTATTAAAAGTAAAATAATTGCCAAAAGCGTAACGGCACTCATGCCGATATATTCAAAACGGTACATGGATACTTCTTCGTTAAGAAGATTATAGCTGCGCTGAATGACAAGCATTTTGTTTTCAATGTTGTCCTTCCAAACCGAAGCACGCAGAAGGTCGAGATAGCGCGTGTAAATGCGCGCGTAGAAAATATCTTCCGTAACCTGCAAAGCATTGTTGATATTGCTTGTCAGCGTGCTTACATCAGCCATTAGTTCCATCAGCCTGCCGCGTATTTTGCGGTAGCTTGTCTGGCGGCTGCCGGTGCTGCCTTTTTCGGCGGCTTCCAGTTCATCGTAGGTGCGGTCAATGGCTTCGTTAAGCGCATTGTCGTAGTAGCGCAGTTCCAGAAACTGGGCGTTGGCAAATTCCAGAAGGTCGGGCACGTCAAGGCTGCCGCTAGGGTCATACACAACGGCGGAATCCCACGCAAGGTAGCATACGTCATCGGCGTAAGTAAACCTGTTGGCCAGTGTTTCGGCGCGTGTTTCCGGGCTTACGGGCGTGCGGTCTTTCAAAAGCAGCGGCACAATATCCCAGTTTTCGGGCACTTTGTCCTGAAAATAATAAACTACAAAATCTTCGTCAAAGTCGGAAACGCGTTCATTGCTGCACGCCGGGCGGATGGTTTCCAAAACGGCGTCAAGGTAAGAACGGATTTCGTCTTCCGGCATGTTTTCGCTGACGATGGACATATCCATGTATTCATCAAAAGTTACATCATCTTCAAAATGAATACGCAGAATAAGGCTGATAACGCCTAAATCAAAAATGCGGGCTTTAACTTCGGTAAGGTAAGTACCGTTGCCCAGCTTCATATCATGGGAACCAAGCTCAACAAGAACCGGCGGGTCCTTAAAAGTAATAGACTTGGTAGATATACGGTCCAGGCGGAGCCTGGAAGCGATTTTGTTGCGGCTGGTCCAAAGGGCCTGCACCAAATCAAGGTCAATTTCGTCGGCAACGTCAAAAAGACGGTATACAATCATGGATGTATTCATAAAATATCCTCCGTGAAAAAAGCATTTACTTGCATATTCGCCGCCGGAAGCGGTTTCCCTGCGTATTTCACATAAAAATTTATGTAAAATATTTTACTGTTTATACAGTTTGAAGGAGGTTAGCGCTATGAATGAACGCTACAGTGAAGAAGTAAAAAGCATATTGGAAGCTGCTCAGCAGCAGGCTGTTATAAATTATAACCAGGAACTGACCTGCGCCCATCTGTTAGTTGCGCTGGCCGGAAGTGAAGGGTTTTTCCCGTTCCTGCTTAAAAATGCCGGCGCTGATGCCGGCACCTTTACTGCTGAGGCCAAACGCCTTGTGCAGAAAATACCTTCCGTAAAAGGGCAGGACAGAGGGCTTATGATGAGTACCGGCGCAGCCCGCGTGCTGGCTATTGCAGCGCAGAACGCAGGGCAGGGCGAAGTTAATATCTGCCATTTGGTTGGTGCCCTTGCCAGTGACGGTGACAGTGACGTTACCGCGCTCTTGAAAAAATACGGCATTACCAAAAGTAAGGCCGATGGCTTATACATGGCTTACACTAACAGCGCCGAGGGCGACGAAAAGAAACAGACGCTTGAAAAGTACGGGCAGGATTTAACTGCCAAAGCCAAAGAAGGCAAGCTCGACCCCGTTATCGGCAGGGATGAAGAAATCCGCCGCGTAGTTGAAATTCTTTCGCGCCGCAAAAAGAACAACCCAGTTTTGATTGGTGAGCCGGGCGTTGGCAAAACCGCCATTGTAGAGGGGCTTGCCCGCCGCATTGTGGCAGGCGATGTTCCGGAAAGCCTTAAAAACAAAACTCTGTACGCACTGGATTTGGCAGCACTTGTTGCCGGTGCCAAATACCGCGGCGAGTTTGAAGAACGCCTTAAAAAAGTTTTGAAACTGGTATCCGAATCCGGCGGGCAGATTATTATGTTTATTGATGAACTGCACACCGTTGTTGGTGCCGGTGCTGCAGAAGGCGCCATGGATGCAGGCAATATTTTAAAACCGATGCTTGCCCGCGGCGAACTGCGCTGCATTGGTGCAACCACGCTGAACGAATACCGCAAATATATCGAAAAAGACAGCGCTCTGGAACGCCGCTTCCAGCCTGTTATGGTTAAAGAGCCGGATGTTGAGGATACTATCTCCATTCTGCGCGGCTTAAAAGAACGCTACGAAGTGCATCACGGCGTGCGCATTAAAGACGCCGCCCTTGTTGCAGCGGCTGTGTTAAGCAACCGTTATATTAACGACCGTTTTTTGCCGGATAAGGCAATAGACCTTGTGGACGAAGCCGCAGCACGCCTGCGTACCGAAATCGACAGCCTGCCTGCCGAGCTTGACGAAAGCAAACGCCGCATTTTGCAGCTGGAAATTGAAGCACAGGCTTTGAAAAAAGAAGACGACGAGCAGAGCAAAGACCGCCTTGCCAAAATCGAAGAAGAACTGGCAGAACTAAAAAAATCCAACGACGAGCTTGTTAAACGCTGGGAAGCACAAAAAGCTGCCATCAGCCGTGTGCGCGAAGTTAAAAAGGAAATTGACGCCGTTAAACACGACATGGAAACGGCAGAACGCAACTACGATTTGAACAAACTGGCAGAGCTTAAATACGGCCGCCTGCCGGAACTGCAAAAAGAACTGGCACGCCTTGCCAAAGGTGATGCCGAAGACAAAGACGGCGTACTTTTAAAAGAAGAAGTTGACGAAGAAGACATTGCCAAAGTTGTAAGCACCTGGACGGGTATTCCGGTTGCACGCTTAAACGGCGGCGAACGCGAAAAACTCATTCATTTGGAAGAACGCCTGCACCAGCGTGTAGTAGGGCAGGACGAAGCCGTTAAAGCCGTAAGCGAAGCTGTTATCCGCGCACGCGCAGGCATTAAAGACCCTAACCGCCCGATTGGCTCGTTCATTTTCCTTGGGCCTACCGGCGTAGGTAAAACGGAACTTGCCAAAGCACTGGCAGAAATTTTGTTTGACGATGAACGCAACATGATTCGTATTGATATGAGCGAATACATGGAGAAGCATACCGTTTCGCGCTTAATCGGTGCGCCTCCGGGCTATGTTGGCTATGATGAAGGCGGCCAGCTTACAGAAGCAGTGCGCCGCCGTCCGTACAGCGTAATTTTGCTGGACGAAATTGAAAAAGCCCATGCCGATGTATTTAACGTACTTTTGCAGGTGCTTGATGACGGACGCCTGACTGACGGGCAGGGACGCATTGTCGATTTTAAAAACACGCTGATTATTATGACCAGCAACCTCGGTTCTGCCGAAATTATGCAGAAAAAAGGCGAAGTAACGCGCGAAGAAGTACAGAGCATGCTGATGCGTTTCTTCCGCCCGGAATTTTTGAACCGTGTTGACGATATTGTAGTATTTAAGGCTTTGCAGGAAGAACAGATTAAGGATATTGTTAAACTCATCCTTAAAGAGCTCAGCGACAGGCTGCAAAAACAGCTTGATATGACGCTTACTGCCAGCGACGAAGCCGTGGCATACCTTGCCAGCGCAGGCTTTGACCCTGCCTTTGGCGCACGCCCGCTGAAACGCCTTATTGTACATACCGTTGAAAACATTCTCGGCAAAAAGATTGTTGCCGGTGAAATCGGCAGCGGCACGAAAGTAAAAGTTGTGCTTAAAGACGGCAATATTGAAGTTGAGCAGGAATAAACAACTATAAAAAATAAATAACAGCAAAAAGTCCTGTTTTAGTGATGTATTCATTAAAACAGGACATTTTTTATAAGGATATGATGATATAATATAAGTATAGGATTTGTAAACGGAAGGAGCGGAAGTATATGGGCAAAAAAGTTTTAATTATCGGCGGTGTGGCGGCAGGAATGAAAACTGCTTCGCGCCTGCGCCGCAGGGATAAAGATGCGGAAATTACGGTTGTTGAACGCGGAGAACTTGTAAGTTATGGTGCGTGCGGTTTTCCTTATTATATTGGTGACGAAGTTAAAAATTTTAATGAATTTACGCATACGCCGCAGGGCATTACGCGCGATGTAGATTATTTTAAAAAGGTTAAGGGCATTGATGTTTTAACCGGGCACGAGGCGCAGAAGATTAACCGCGCGGCAAAAACGGTTACTGTGCTGAACAGGAAAAACAGCGAAGTTACAGAAATGCCTTACGATGTGCTGGTGCTTGGCACTGGCGCTACGCCGGTGCGCCTGCCGGTGCCGGGAGCTGATTTGGAAGGCATTCATAACTTCTGGTTCCCTTGGGAAGTTTTAAAAGTTAAAGAAGAAATTGCTGCCCATAATGTTACGGATGTTGTTATAGTAGGCGCGGGCTTTATCGGCATGGAACTGGCGGAGGAGTTTAATAAAATAGGCGTTAAGGTAAGCGTTGTGGAAATGCAGAACCGCATTCTGCCGCAGATGCTTGATTTGGAAATGGCAGAGCTTGCAGCAAAACCTGTTGCCGCTGCCGGTATAAATTTATATCTTGAAGAAAAAACAGTTGCGTTTGAAGGCGAGGGGCGTGTTGCCGCCGTTAAAACGGACAAGCGCACAATTCCGGCGCAGATGGTAATTGTAGCCGTTGGCGTGCGCCCAAATGTTGAACTGGCGCGCGAAGCAGGGCTTGCCATTGGCCCGAGCGGTGCGATTGCCGTTAACGAATATATGCAGACGAGCGACCCCTGCATTTATGCTGGCGGCGACTGTGCGGAAAATACTCACCGCGTAAGCGGGACTAAGATTTTTGCGCCTATGGGCAGCACTGCCAACAAACACGGGCGCATTATTGCCGATAATATTTGCGGCGATATGGTAAAATACCCTGGTGTTTTGGGCACGGGGCTGTGCCGTATGCCGGGCGTGGAAGCAGGCAGCACGGGGCTTAATGAAAAAACGGCTGCTGCGGCAGGCATTGATTTTGAATCGGTAATCGTTCCCGGCAACGACAGGCTTGCTTATATGCCGGGTGCAGGGCGTTTGGTGCTTAAGCTGTTTGCCGACAGGAAAACTCATAAGGTTATCGGCGTGCAGGCGGTAGGGCAAAGTGTTGATAAGCGCATCGACACGCTTGTTGCCGCTATCAGCATGGGCGCAGCGCTGGAGGATTTGAGCGAGTTTGACATTGGCTATGCGCCGCCGTTTAACGGCCCGATTGATAACATTGCTACGGCTGCCAACGTGCTGCTGAATAAAATTGAAGGCCGCCTGCGCAGCATTAACCCGAAGGAATTTAAAGAACTGCGCAAAAGCGAAGCCTATACTTTGGTTGATGTGCGTACGCCCGGCGAATTTAAAAACTGCCATATAGCAGGCTGCTGCAATATTGTAAACCTGCCTTTGGATGAAGTGCGCAGCGAATGCTGCAAGGTTTTGCCCGATAAGGAAGCAAGGCTTGTATGCAGCTGCCAGATTGACCTGCGCGGCTATGAAGCCGAAACCATGCTGCGCGCCCAGGGCTATAAAAACGTACAGAGCCTTGAAGGAAGCATGAGCGCCTGGCCCTATGAAACCGAAAAAAGCAAATAACAGCAAAAATGTGTAAATTTATTGACACAAAGGGCACAGATTGGTAAAATAAATTAATAATATTCTTTACGTAACGATGCCCGGAAAAATTGTAGTTGGTTGAACAGCACAATGAAACTTTTATGCCGGGCTTTATTTTTTATTGAAAGGCAGTGGGATAATGAAAGTTGCAATTATTATGGGCAGCAATTCTGACTGGCCGGTGCTTGAACCGGCAGAAAAAACTTTAAAAAGTTTTGGCGTTGAAGTGGAAGTTGTAGTTGCTTCTGCACACCGCACTCCCGAAATGGTTCATGAGTTTGCGGCAGGCGCGCGTGAACGCGGCGTTGAGGTAATTATTGCCGCAGCAGGCGCTGCAGCGCATCTTGGCGGTGTTATTGCAGCATTTACAACACTGCCGGTAATTGGCATACCCATTAATGCCACTCCCTTAAACGGTATGGATTCGTTACTGAGCTTTGTACAGATGCCTTCCGGTATTCCGGTTGCAACCATGGCAATTAACGGTGCCAAAAACGCAGCGCTGTTTGCCGTACAGATTCTGGCAACCAAATATCCGGAACTTGTTGAAAAGCTGGCCGAAGACCGTGAAAAGATGAAAGCAGAAGTTAAGGCCAAAGGTGAAAAACTGGCTGCACTGCGTGCATCCGAACAGTAATTGCGGCAGCAGAAAAGGAGCAGAGAATGTCTGGCATTGATTTTCAGGATGATAAAATGCATGAGGAGTGCGGCGTATTCGGCATTTATTCCCATAATGACGATGTGGCGCTGAATACTTACTGGGGCTTGTATGCTTTGCAGCACCGCGGACAGGAAAGCTGCGGCATTGTAGCTACCGACGGCACTCATATGGAAGGCAAAAAAGGCATGGGCCTTGTGGCCGATGTTTTTAAAGGCGGCGTTGACGGGCTGGAAGGGCATATTGCCATTGGGCATGTGCGTTATTCCACCACCGGTTCCAGCATGGAATACAACATTCAGCCGCTGCGTGTTTATTTTGACGGCGGCAACCTCGCGCTGGCGCACAACGGCAACCTTACCAACGCAGCAGAACTGCGCAAACGCCTGGCTCTGGAAGGCACGGTTTTCCAGACAACGGTTGATACGGAAGTTGTTGTAAGCCTTATTGCCCGCAGCCGTAAAAAAACTATTGAAGAACGTGTTGCCGAAGCGGCAAACACCATTAAAGGCGCTTTCGGCATTTTGGTTATGACCGACAACAAACTTATTGCCGTGCGTGACCAGTACGGCTTCCGCCCGCTGGCGATTGGCAAAATGGACGGCGGCTGGGTTGTGGCTTCCGAATCCTGTGCGTTTGACCTTGTAGGCGCCGAATTTGTACGCGACGTTAAACCGGGCGAAATGCTGGTATTTGAAAACGACCACGATGAGCCGAAAAGCAGCCGTTGGGCAGAAAACATGCCCGCCAAACGTGCGCACTGCGTATTTGAATATGTTTATTTTGCGCGTACCGACAGCGTTATCGACAAACAGTCCGTTTACCAGGCGCGCATCAATATGGGCAGGGAACTTGCCAAAGAAACAAAAGATATCAAGGCTGATATTGTAATTTCCGTTCCGGACTCCGGCACGGCAGCAGCAGTAGGGTACAGCCTGGAATCCGGCGTGCCGTTTATGGAAGGTTTAACCAAAAACCGCTATGTAGGCAGGACGTTTATTCAGCCTACGCAAAAACAGCGCCTTAACGCCGTAAGGCTTAAACTTAACCCGGTAGAAAGCGTTATTAAGGGCAAATCCGTTGTTGTAGTTGACGACAGCATTGTGCGCGGCACAACCAGCGGCAAAATAGTAAAACTGTTAAAAGATGCCGGTGCGCGTGAGGTGCATATGTGCATAAGCTCCCCGCCGGTAACCGACCCGTGCTATTACGGCATTGATACCAGCGTGCGCAAGGAACTGATTGCTTCTACCCATACGGAAGAAGAAATCCGCCAGTATATCGGCGCAGATTCGCTGCATTACATTTCTCTGGAAGGCCTGAAGCGTTCTTTGGACTGCATGGACCCCGAAGGAATGTGCTATGCCTGCTTTAATGCCCAATACCCGGATAATGCGGAAGAAACCCTGAGGCAGGGTTCTAAATATATTTTTGAAAACGAAGGCTGATACAGGAGGACGATGATGAGCGAAGAAACCAAGAAACAACTTACTTATGCAGACGCCGGTGTAAATATTGATGCCGGCAATGAAGCCGTTGAACTGATGAAAGCAAGTGTACAGGCTACTTACCGTCCCGAAGTTATCGGCGATATTGGCGGTTTTGGCGGTTTGTTTGCCTTAAACAGCGGCAAATACAAAGAACCGGTTCTGGTTAGCGGCACCGACGGTGTAGGCACCAAACTGAAACTGGCTTTTATGGCTGACAAACATGATACCATCGGCCAGGACGCCGTTGCCATGTGCGTAAACGATATTCTCGTGCAGGGCGCTGAACCGTTGTTCTTCCTCGATTATATCGCCATTGAAACTCTGGAAGCCAAAAAGGTTGCCCAGATTGTTAAGGGCGTTGCCAATGCCTGCAAAGAATCCGGCTGCGCGCTGATTGGCGGCGAAACTGCCGAAATGAGCGATTTGTACGGCAAGGACGAATACGATATTGCAGGCTTCTGCGTAGGCGTGGTAGAAAAAAGCAAAATGATTACCGGCGAAAAAGTTAAACCGGGCGACGTGCTTTTGGGCCTGCCTTCTGCCGGTGTACACTCCAACGGCTTTACGCTGGTGCGCAAAATCTGCTTTGACGTAATGGGCTTTACCATGGATACCCCGGTTGAAGAATTCGGCACTACTTTGGGCGAAGAACTTCTGAAACCGACCCGCCTTTATCCGCGCGTATGCCTGCCGCTGATTGAAAAATTCAACCTGCACGGCATGGTACATATTACCGGCGGCGGTTTTTATGACAATATTCCGCGCATTTTGCCGGAAAACTGCGACGCAGACGTTAATGCAGGCGCATGGGAAGTTCCTGTTGTATTTAAAAAATTACAGGAATGGGGCAATGTTGACTGGCATGAAATGTACCGCACCTTTAACATGGGCGTAGGCATGGTGCTGGTAGTTGCTCCGGAAGAAGCTGACGCTGTACGCGAACACCTGAAAAATGCCGGTGAAACCTTCTACGAACTCGGTACTATTATAGAAGGCAGCGGCAAGGCTGTGCTGAAAGGCGGCGTTTTCGGTGAGTAAGCGCAAAATCGGCGTGCTTGTTAGCGGCAGGGGCAGCAATTTGCAGGCCCTGATGGATGAAATTGCCGCAGGTACGCTTAATGTTGAAATTACAGTTGTTATCAGCGACAAAAAGGACGCCTTTGCTTTGGAACGCGCAGAAAAAGCAGGTATTAAGGCGGTTGCCATTGACCGCAAAGAATGTGCTTCCAAAGAGGAATTTGAAAATAAAATTACCGGCGTGCTGGAAGCAGCCGGTGCGGAACTTGTTGTGCTGGCAGGCTTTATGCGTATTTTAAGCCCGGATTTTGTAGGGCACTGGCACCATAAAATCGTCAATATCCACCCGGCGCTTCTGCCGAGCTTTCCCGGACTTGACGGGCAGGGCCAGGCACTTAATTACGGCGTTAAAATTGCCGGCTGCACCGTACATTTTGTAGATGAAGGCACCGACAGCGGGCCGATTATTCTGCAAAAGGCAGTGCCCGTGCTTGACGATGACACGCATGACACGCTGGCAGACAGAATTTTGGAACAGGAACACAAAGCATTGCCCGAAGCCGTAAGGCTGTGGAGTGAGGGCAGGCTGCAAATAGAAGGAAGGCACGTAAAGGTGCTTCAGGTAGTGGGGTGAATGAAAATGAGAATAAAAAGAGCTCTTTTAAGCGTATCCGACAAAACCGGCATTGTTAAACTGGCGCAGTTTCTGCATGATATCGGCGTGGAAATTATTTCTACCGGCGGTACCATGAAGGCTTTGCAGGACGCAGGCATTCCTGTAACTTATGTTAGTGACGTAACCGGTTTTCCGGAAATTATGGACGGCAGGGTAAAAACCCTGAACCCGAAGATTCATGGCGGCATTCTTGCTGTACGCAGCAACCCGGAACATGTAAAAGCCATGGAAGAACACGGCATTAAACCGATTGACCTTGTTGTTGTAAACCTCTACCCGTTCAGGGAAACCATTGCCAAACCCGGCGTAACCGAAGCCGAAGCCATTGAAAACATTGATATCGGCGGCCCGGCAATGGTAAGGGCGGCAGCCAAAAACTTCCGCGATGTTATTATTATTACCAACCCGGCACGTTACAGCAGCCTGATTGCAATGCTGCAGCAGCATGGCGATGCCGATATGAAAACCCGCAAAACTCTGGCCAAAGAAGCATTTACACATACTTCCGAATATGATGCGGCTATCAGCGCATATTTGACCAAACAGCTTGCCGAAGGCAAATAAGGAGAAGCATTATGCAGATATTACTTATTGGCAGCGGCGGACGCGAACATGCACTGGCATGGAAACTTGCGCAGAGCGGGCAGGTTGAAAAGATTTTTGCAGCGCCCGGCAACCCCGGCATTGCCGCTGTAAAAAAATGCGAATGTGTTGAACTTAACTTAAATGACCTTGACGGTGTTGCAGATTTTGCCGAAGAACACGGCATTGATTTAACTGTTGTAGGCCCTGAGGCAACTCTGGTTGCCGGTATTGCCGATGTTTTTGCTGCAAGAGGGCTTGCTGTGTTCGGCCCTTCCAAAGCGGCGGCAGAACTTGAAGGCAGCAAGGCATTTGCCAAAAATTTAATGGCCAAGTACAATATCCCGACGGCTTTCTTTAAAGTTTGCGAAGATTTGGAAACAGCCAAAGCCTATGTTAAGGAAAAAGGCGCGCCGATTGTTATTAAGGCGGACGGGCTTGCTGCGGGCAAAGGCGTGGTAGTTGCCATGACCGAAGCTGAAGCATACGAAGCTATTGACGAAATGATGGGCGAGCAGCATAAATTCGGCGGCGCGGGCGCACGCGTTGTCATCGAAGAATTTATGCAGGGCGAAGAAGCATCGCTTCTGGCATTTACCGACGGTGAGCACATTGTGCCGATGATTGCTTCCCAGGATCACAAACGCGCTTTTGACGGCGATAAAGGACCCAACACCGGCGGCATGGGCACTTATGCACCGGCTCCGGTTTTAACCGATATTCTGCGCCTGCGCGCTGTTGAAAAGATTTTAAAACCTGTTGTTGCAGCCATGAAGGCAGAAGGCAGAACTTATAAAGGCTGCCTGTATGCAGGCCTGATGGTTTGCGGCGATGAGGTTAAAGTTGTAGAATTTAACTGCCGTTTCGGCGACCCGGAAACGCAGGTTGTGCTGCCGCTTCTGGACGGCGACCTTGCTGAAATTATGCTGGCCTGCGCAACCGGCGGGCTTGACAAAGTAAGCATAGGCTGGCACGATAAAGCCGCCGTTTGCGTAGTGCTTGCTTCCGGAGGCTACCCGGAACATTATGCTCAGGGCTATCCTATCAGCGGCCTTGACGAAGCAGGTAAAATGCCTGAAACTGTTGTGTTCCATGCCGGAACCAAAATCAGCGATGGCAGCGTGGTAACGGCAGGCGGGCGTGTGCTTGGCGTTACGGCAGTGGGCAAGGATATTGCCGATTCGCAGGAACGTGCTTATAAAGCCGCTTCCGTTATCAGCTTTAAAGATATGCAGTACCGCAAAGATATTGCCTGGCGTGCATTGAAAAAATAAAATTTTGTCCCTGCGCTTTATGCGCCGGGACATTTTGTATACACCTAACCGGTTAATAATTTATACATAAAAATAAAATTTTAAGCAAAGGATGGATGAAAATGGCATTTTATTACGATGAACCCGCACATACTTTTAGTGAATATCTCTTAGTTCCCGGTTATTCCTCCAGCGAATGCGTTCCCGCAAATGTAGATTTGAGAACTCCGCTTGTTAAATTCAAAAAAGGCGAAGAACCTGCTATTACCATGAACATTCCGCTGGTTTCCGCTATCATGCAGTCTGTATCTGATGATAAAATGGCAGTTGCCCTTTCCAAGGAAGGCGGCATTTCCTTTATTTACGGTTCCCAGTCCATTGAAGACGAAGCTGCAATGGTTGAAAGAGTTAAAACCCACCGTGCAGGTTTTGTAAGCAGCGATTCCAACATCCGCCCGGACAGCACTCTGGCTGATATTATTGCCCTGAAGGAAAAAACCGGCCACAGCACTGTTGCCGTTACCAGCGATGGTACCGTTAACGGCAAGCTGGAAGGCATTGTTACCAGCCGTGACTATCGCGTAAGCCGCATGGATTTGAATACCAAAGTTAAAGAATTCATGACTCCTATCAGCGAAATGATTACCGCTCCGGCAGAAACCACTTTGCAGGAAGCCAACGACATCATCTGGGAAAACAAACTGAATACCCTGCCGATTATTGATGACGAAGGCCGTCTTTTGTACATGGTATTCCGTAAAGATTATGCAACCCACAAAGAATATCCGCTGGAACTTCTGGACAGCAAAAAACGCCATATCGTAGGCGCAGGCATTAACACCCGCGACTATGCAGAACGCGTACCGGCACTGGTTAACGCAGGCGTTGACGTACTTTGCATCGACTCTTCCGAAGGTTACAGCGAATGGCAGAAAATTACTCTGGCATGGATTCGCGAACATTACGGCGACAGCGTAAAAGTTGGCGCAGGCAACGTAGTTGACGCAGCAGGCTTCCGTTTCCTCGCCGAATGCGGCGCAGACTTTGTTAAAGTAGGTATCGGCGGCGGCTCCATCTGCATTACCCGTGAACAAAAAGGTATCGGCCGCGGCCAGGCAACTGCAGTAATTGAAGTTGCCAAAGCACGTGACGAATATTATAAAGAAACCGGCATTTATGTGCCTATCTGCTCCGACGGCGGCATTGTTTACGATTACCACATGACTCTTGCACTGGCAATGGGCGCAGACTTCCTGATGCTGGGCCGTTACTTTGCACGCTTTGATGAAAGCCCGACCAACAAAGTTAATATTAACGGCAACTACATGAAAGAGTACTGGGGCGAAGGCAGCAACCGTGCCCGCAACTGGCAGCGCTACGACCTGGGCGGCGCACAGAAACTTTCCTTCGAAGAAGGCGTTGACTCCTATGTTCCGTATGCAGGCAGCCTGAAAGACAACGTAACCCTTACCCTTAACAAAGTACGTTCCACCATGTGCAACTGCGGTGCGCTTAATATCCCCGAACTGCAGGCCAAAGCAAAAATTACGCTGGTATCTGCAACTTCCATTGTTGAAGGCGGCGCACACGACGTTATTCTTAAAGACAACAGCATGAATAATTACGTAAAATAATATTATAAAAATGTAAAACTGATTTTACCTGATTGACATATTTGTAATCTAAAGGTAAAATTATCTCATAATGTTTTTAGAGGAAGGTGCTGTTTGATATGAATTTAAGAAAATTTGCTCTTTGTGCTGTTGCCGGCGTAATGGCAGCTTCAATGATTTTTGCTGCAGGCTGCGGCGGCGATAAAGCATCAGACAAAAAAGTTTTAAAAGTTGGCATGGAATGTGCTTACGCTCCTTATAACTGGTCTCAGAACAGTGCTGACGGCGGTGCCGTAAAAATTGCTGGCAGCAACGAATATGCTTATGGCTATGACGTAATGATGGCCAAAAAACTTGCCGACTCCATGGGCGCTGAACTGGAAATCCAGAAAATTGAATGGGACGGTCTTGCACCGGCTGTTGTAAGCGGCAAAATTGACGCTGCCATTGCAGGTATGTCCATTACCTCCGAACGCAAACAGTCTGTAGACTTTACCAAACCGTATTATTATGCAAATGTAGTTGCACTGGTTAGAAAAGACACCCCGCAGGCAAAGGCAACCAGCGTTGAAGAACTGCGCGGCGCAACTGCTACCAGCCAGCTGAACACCATCTGGTATGACCAGATTGACCAGGTTCCGGAAGTTAACAAACTGCCTGCCATCGACAATGTACCGGGCATGATTGTTGCTTTAACCTCCGGTAAATGCAACCTTATCGTAACCGATATCCCGACTGCCAAAGCTGCTGCTTTTGCAAACCCCGAACTAACCGTTCTCCAGTTCCCGGAAGACAAAGGCTTTAAAACTTCCAAAGAAGATGTTGAAATCGGCATTGCCATTAAAAAAGGCAATAAAGAACTGAAAGACGCTATGGACGCAGTTCTTGGCAAAATGACCCCTGCTGATTTCGATAAAATGATGGATGAAGCTATTCAGAAACAGCCGCTGGCAAAATAATATTTAACTTATGCTTTTTAAGGGGCCGGTTTAATCCGTCCCCTTCTTTCCGTATTTATTTCGATTGTATTAATGACTTAATGTTAGGTGGTTAAATTATGGCTACAATGCCCGATTCTTTCTTTTCGTGGGTAGTTTTTCTGCTGAATGAATACGGCGCCACTCTTTTGCAGGGCGCAGGCGTAACTCTTCTTTTGGCACTGGACGGTACTTTTATCGGCTGTGTAATCGGTCTTGCAGTAGGCATCTGCCAGACAATTCCCGAAGACCCCAACGGCAGTTCTTTTAAACAGGCACTTGTTAAAGGCTTGAAGGCCGTTTTATCTTCTTACGTAGAAATCTTTCGCGGTACACCAATGATAGTACAGGCAATGGTTGTATATTATGGCGCGATGAGCCTGTTTGATATTGATATGTCGGCAATGTTTGCCGGTTTTCTTGTTGTTTCCATTAATACCGGTGCGTATATGGCAGAAACTGTGCGCGGCGGCATTGAATCAATTGATGAAGGCCAGCGCGAAGCTGCCGTTGCCATTGGCATGGACCATTTCCAGACCATGCGCTATGTAGTTTTGCCGCAGGCTCTGCGCAATATTATGCCGCAGATTGGCAACAACCTTATCATCAATATCAAGGATACTTCCGTATTGAACGTTATTTCCGTTACAGAGCTTTATTTTGCTTCTAAATCGGCGGCAGGCGTTTATTACAGATACTTTGAAATTTTCTTTATTACCTGCGTAATTTATTTTATTATGACTTTTACGGCTTCCAGAATTTTACGCTGGCTGGAAAGCAAAATGGACGGCCCGAAAGACTATCAGCTGGTAGAATATGACCCCATGGCTGACCCGTGCGGCCATTTTCAGGTAACTAACAAGAAAGGGCGGTAACAGAAATGGCAGACGAAAAAGAATTGCTGTTGTCCGTTCAGGATTTAAAAAAACAGTTCGGTGAACGTGAAATTTTAAAAGGCATCAGTTTTGATGTAAAAAAAGGTGACGTTGTTTGTATTATCGGACCTTCCGGCAGCGGCAAATCCACGCTTATCAGATGCGTTAACTTTTTGGAACAGCCTACGGGCGGTGTTATTGCCTACCGCGGGCAAAATGTACTGGAAAGCTTTAAAAATCTTGCTTTGTACCGTACCAAAGTGGGTATGGTATTTCAGCAGTTCAACCTGTTCAATAATATGACCGTGCTTGAAAACTGCATGGTCGGGCAGGTTAAAGTGCTCGGCAAAGATAAGGACACGGCGCACAGTACGGCAATGAAGTATTTGGAACATGTCGGTATGGCAAGTTACATAAATGCCAAGCCGCATCAGCTTTCCGGCGGGCAGAAACAGCGTGTTGCCATTGCCCGTGCCTTGGCGCTTGAACCGGAAGTGCTTTTAATGGACGAACCTACTTCGGCGCTTGACCCTGAAATGGTTGGCGAAGTTTTGGCTGTAATGAAAGAATTGGCCGACGAAGGCCTGACGATGGTAATTGTAACGCATGAAATGGCTTTTGCGCGTGATGTATCTTCGAGGGTAATTTTTATTGACCAAGGCGTTATCGCAGAAGAAAGCAGTCCGGAAGAAATTTTCTCTGCGCCTAAAAACCAGCGCACCAAGGACTTTTTAAGCCGCTTTAATTTAGGCAAACAGTAAAAACTTAAAGGATTTTTCTCCTGCTTGTAGAATTTTACAGCAGGAGATTTTTTATATATAACCCGAAAGGATTTTGCCAATGTTAAGAAAATTACTTTCTTTTATATGCTGCATATTATTTTTAACGCTTTTAAATACGGCCGGTGCGGCAGGCAGGGGCACTATTTTATTTGTGCCGCTCGATAACCGCCCGGTATGCCTGGAGTATTCCGTAAACAGCATGCAGGCAGCAGGCTGGAACGTGGAAACGCCGCCGGAAGAATATATTGCTTCCAATCACAGCAGCGGCAATCCGGATAAGCTGTATGAATGGCTGGCAGAACGTGCACCGCTGGCAAATGCCGTTATTGTGTCGTCTGACGCCATGCTGTACGGCGGGCTTGTGGATTCGCGCACGCACCATATTGACCGCGAAGTTTTAAAAGAACGTGCTGAACGCCTTGTAAGCCTAAAAGACCTTGGCGGCGACCCGCTGGTTTATGTTTTTACAACCATTATGCGTTCGCCGCGTGCCAGTGCGGCACCGGTGGAACCACCGTATTATGCCGAATGGGGCAGCCGCATTTTTCAGCTTGGCGAGCTTGAAGACAGGGAAGATTTAAAAGAAATTACAAGGCGTGAACGCAAAGATTTAAAACGCCTGAGAAAAGAAATTCCGGCAGAAATACGCGCCGATAATATGCAGCGCCGCGCTTTGAATATTGAAATGACGGAGCTCTTGCTGCATGGCGTGGAAAGCGGCGATTTTGACTATATGCTGATAGGCCGTGACGATACGGCACAATTTTCACAGGCACATAAGGAAGCACGCAAAATGGGCATTCTTGTAAGCGAGCTGCCGAAAGAACGCATCCGCTTTTTTGCCGGTGCCGACCAGCTTGGCATGGTGCTTTTGAACAGGGCGGCAAACCGTTTAAGCTACGATATTCCTATGGTTTTTGCAGCATATGGCGACGGCAAGGGCAAAAATACCATTCCTTCGTATGAAGATGACCCCGTTGATATTAGCGTAAATGAACATATTCACGCCGTTGGCGGCTGGCCTACAAAATATCTGCACCGTGCGGATATGGTGCTTTTGGTAAACACGCCTGCAAGCGGAGTAACGCTTGAGGCTTCGGCACCTTCGAATAACGGTACCGTAACCAGACAGCAGGAACGCTTTATGAAAAAACTGGATTATTTTATGCAGCAGGATAAGCCTGTTGCGGTTGCAGATATTGCCTATGGCAACGGCGCGGATAATGCGCTGGTAAAAGAACTTTTTAATGAAGGCAAGGCTTACAGGGTAGCGGCTTACGGCGGCTGGAACACTGCCGGAAATACTATCGGCTTTGCTCTGGCGCAGGGGCTTTTGGCACCGCGTATGACGGAAGCGGGCAAAGATAATCTGCTTAATATACGTTATCTTGATGACTGGGCTTATCAGGCCAATGTACGCATGAAAGTATCGGCAGAATTAATCTGGCCCAACCACTGGCCGAACAGCGGGCTTAACAGCGAGCAGCTTGTAGCGGCAGAAAAGATGATTGCAAAAGAAATGAAAAATACCGCAGCGCCGCTTATGACGGAAAAAACTGTTGACGAATATAAGTTTAATCTGCCGTGGCAGCGCATGTTTGAAGTACGTGTAGCACAAAAATAACTTTACGGATGGTGAGTACGTGGAATTTGCAAATAAGCTTGTTTTAAACAGCGGTTTTGTTTTTGATTATACCAACATGTTGGGTGAAGGCAGAATTAAAGCAGAAGATTTGCAGGAAATGGAAACTGCCATGCAAAAAGCCCGTGACGCAGTTAACGAAATGCGCACCAGCGGCACGGCCTATAACCATCTTTCGAAAGATGGCACGCCTGAACCCGTATATTTTACGCGTTTGCCGGAAATAAAAAACGGCAATCCAAATACGCCGGTATCTTTGCAGAAATTAAAAGAGTTTGGCGATTATTTGCGCACGAATGTTGATGCGGTTGTTTTTTTAGGCGTTGGCGGCTCGTATTTGGGCAATAAGGTATTGTTTGATATTGGCGCCGGGCCGAGCTGGAACTCCATGGGTGAAAAGCGCCGCAACGGATATCCGCGCATCTATTTTTCCGGCAACAATTTGGACGCAGGGCAGTGCGAAGAAATTATGAACGAGCTGCGTTACTGGTCGGTACATGCCTGGCCTAAGAAAAAACGCTTTAAGGTAATGCTGGTGCCGATTTCCAAATCCGGTTCAACGCTCGAAACTCTGGCTTCGTTTATTTATTTTTATGAAGCGTGCAATAAAAGCGTTATGTTTGATACCGAAGTTACCGCCGTTACAGACCGTAATCCCGAAGCCGGTTCGCCGCTGTTTGCGCTGGCACAGAAGCATGGCTGGCGGTGCTTTGATATTAAAAACGGCATT
>ULRO01032582.1_pt1 | contig 34642 bp, 18 predicted proteins | sample 1955421 | NCBI WGS metagenome assembly ULRO01 (sample SAMEA4835682, study PRJEB28245) | human gut metagenome | biome: gut microbiome; material: fecal sample | place: Denmark | collected 2008 | reverse complement strand
CTTTGTGGTAATCGGCTTCTCCATAACCCGATTCCGGAACTGCCGTGCGTTCCATATCGGCATACTTAAGGTTGAAATCATGATTTCCGATGGCTTGGAACATCGTCAGTCCCAAGTGGGAAACACATTCTTTATATGGTTCTACCAGGTTCATGGCATCCCAGACCAAATCTCCCACGGCCATGCCTACCACTTCTTGTCCTTTGAAAGAATCCACAGTGCATTTCAGGTCGGGAACGGTTTCTTTCCGGAAACGGTCGAGATGGGCGTCGGTTTTCACTTGAGGGTCGGAAATGGCAATGTACACAAACCGGCGGGTAGGGGTTTCCCGTGGTTCAAGCGTGAAATTACAGGTGTTTTCTTGCGAATCCGCTTTTTGGAATTGGTAGAACCTGTCAGCAATTCCGTCGGTTGCCGGTAACTTGTAGGCAGATGGGGTTGAGATGTAAACCAACGGTTGGCGTTCTGCATCGCTTTCCATGCGGTAATGTCCCGTGCCATCGGTCGTAGTGAAATTACGTCCGTCTGTCACGACTACTTGGGCTACGGGTTTTCCTTGGGTGTCGGTGATACGGCCTTTGACGATTCCCGGGGCTGCCGAGGTCTGGGCAGCCATCAGTCCGCATAAAACAAACGGGAATAGGATATATTTATAGTTACGTTTCATAGCTTTTTAATGTTTTCTGAGTTTTACTTTATCGAATAGGGCGATGATTGCTTCCGGTCGGTCGGCCGAGCGCAAAGCTTGCTCTAAGGTTTGGGTGTCTTGTTCGAAGCAGATTACGTTGGCGCAGTCCAGGATATGGGCCATGTTGGTGATGGCGGCATCGCGGCTAATCTGATTTTTGTTGACGGCTTTCTTATAATATTTATTCACCTTGTTGACGGCTTTGTATACCGCCGGTTTGACTATTTCTACCGATGTGTCGGAGAAACCGACGGACATGTCGTATTCGTGAGTATAGTTATGGACGAAAGTGTCCCATTTTTTAGCGATACCCTCTCCGAGGAAGTGGTCGGATTCGAAAACTACTTTTGCTACGGGAATGTCGCCATATATGTCGAATACAAACTCCGTGCCTGACGCTTCTTTACTCTCGGTGTTTCTTTTTTCCGGATGGGACGTGGAGACGGTTGTTTCCGTATGATTCTCCGGACGGGCTTCTACGGGGACTGTTCCTGCGCAGCAGCAAACAGCCATTGCTACAATAATTTTTTTCATGTTCTTCTATGTTTTGCTTTACTTCTGCCAAATCAATTTGATGGAAAACTCATCGCCGCCCATGTTTTTTTTGGCTTCCTGGTAGTTTGCCATATTGGTACGTTGCACGGCGGCCGGATATTTAAACCTTCGAGGCATTTGGTTGTGGCTGATTTGTATGCCTTCTCCTACGGGAAGAACCGGATACCCCGTGCGGTTGTATTCGAACCATTGTTGATAGTCGCAGAAATACAAGGCCACGAACTTTTGATTCATGATACGCTCCAAGGAACCGTCGTATCGGGCTTGGGGATTATCGAAATAATCGGCGGGGAGTGTGGCGTTCCACTGTTCCACAGAAGCCTGTACACCTTTCTTGTAAGCGGTTTCAGCTTCTGTGGCACCTCCGGGGAGGATTCCTTTTTGGAACAATTCTGCCTTGATGAATTCCACTTCTGCGTACGACATCAAGGTAAGCTCCATAGGAGCCTTTGCCATGCTTTGGTTGGGGAGGGAAGCTGTTATGGCCGGTAGAGTCAGATAACCACTGGGAAGTCCCACGTAGGCTTTGGTACCGTCTTCCTGTTCCACTTGGGTGGCAAATACCGGCAGGCGCGGGTCATTCCAAGAGTTGAGCAGGTCGATGAAGAATTCAGATAAGTTGACGTATGAAGTGAAATCTTGAGGGCGTGCCATGGGTGCCTCTTCAGGGAATACCCCCGAGATGCCCAACATGGCAGCATCGTCATTAGATTCGAATACGGGATACGTAGCCGGATTATTGTACATTTCTTGTAATTCGGCTTGTGCGTTAAAACCTTCTGCATCCAAGAGCCGGGTCAAGGTACGCATGCGGAGCGAATTACAGAATTTCTGCCATTTCTTGATGCCTTCTCCGTCGGTAGTGCTGTAAAGCATGTCTCCGGAAGTGTTGTACACGAGTCCGCTTTCTGTGTCGAACAAACTGTTGGCCGTTTTCAGATTGTCGAGGATTTGCCGGTAGGCTTGTTCTTGCCGGTCGAACCGGGGAGCAAGAATACCTTGGTCGGCCGAACAGGCTTCCGACATGGGAATGTCACCGAAAGCATCGGCCAATATGCCGTACATCCAGCTTTGCAAGGTGAGGGATACAGCCTCGTAGTTCGGTTCTGGGGAAGCCAGTTGGGCATTGAGCCGTTGGATTTCTTTGGCATTGTTGATCCATTTGTAGTAGGTGTTCCATGTTCCGTCGCCCCGGGAGTCTGTCATGTTCCACCATCCGACCCCGCTTGTGCCGTTATTGCTTACGAGACATTGCATCAAAGGAAATGTGTAGTCGTAATAGCGGTTCCAGTTATAAGTGCCCATGTCGTAAAGAATCGGGTCGAGCAGAGTGCCGGGATTCACCTTTTCCATACGTGTGGGGTCTGTATTCAGTTCATCGAAGTCGGTACATGACGAGCAGGCAAAGCCGCTTAATACCATTCCGAGTGTGATATTTCTTAAAAGATTCGTTCTTTTCATTGTTTTTGTTCTTTAGAAAGTAAGATTGAGGTTGAAGCCGAAAGTTCTTGTAGTAGGCAGCGAGCCTGTTTCTATACCGGATACCATGGAACTGCCATCCAAGGCTACGGATTCCGGGTCGAAGAGAGGATAGTCAGTGAAACACCACAGATTGCGTCCGTATACGGCTATCGAGGCTTTTGAGAATGGAGATTTTTCCAAGACTTTCTTAGGGAGTTCGTATTCCAATCGGATTTCTCTGATTTTCAAGAAAGAGGCATCGAACGAGTTGGTTTCTACATTGGCTCTCCGATAATACTCCTTATAAAAACTTTCGATAGTTACCACTTTCGTGTTGGGCGAGAACGTTCCGTCGTCATTCCGTACCACGCCCGGTGCTATCATGTACATTCCGCTTTGGGGCGTGTAGCCGGCGGCTGCAATGCGCGGGTCGTTGGCATCCATATAATACTCCGTGCCCGGAAGGCGTCCGTTCAGGGATTGTGTGAGTTTGCCTTGTTCCATCATTTTGTGGAATGACATGCTGTAGATTGTACCGCCTACTTGTCCGTCAAGCAGGATTCCTAATTTAAAGCCTTTATAAGAGAACTCATTATACCATCCGGCTTTCCAGTCGGCATAGGCTGTACCTACATATTCGATTTCGTCGGCTTGTTCGGGTAAGCCGTTGTCTCCGATAATCACGTTGCCCTCGGGGTCGCGTACCAGTTTGTAGCCCCATAAATCTCCTGTGGTACCTCCTACACGTCCGATGATGGATGCGGTTCCCACAGTGCTGATGACCTGGTTTTCGTCTGCTCCTTCAGCCAGTGAAAGTATTTTATTGTCATTCTTCGACCATGTGAGCGTCGTGTTCCATCGGAAGTCGCGTGTCAGGACCGGCGTGGCCGTGATTTCCAATTCATATCCCCTGTTACGGACGCAGCCGGAATTGATTGTGCCGCGGCTGTATCCTGTGGTCGGGTCGAGAGGAGCATCCAAAATTTGGTTTTTAGTGCGATTATAGTAAAACGAGAAGTCTACACCTATTCGATTGTCGAACATACGGAAGTCGAAGCCGGCCTCGTAGTTCGTCGAGATTTCAGGTTTAAAGTCTTGATTGTATAAAGTGGAAGCCACTTCGGCCGCCCCCGGAAAATTGCTGTTGTCGTAGTAAGCGGAGGTCTTATAAGGGTCGGTGTCGTTACCGACTTGGGCAAAAGAAGCCCTGAGCTTAAAGAAACTGACGGGGTCGGGCAGGGCGAATAATTCATTCATGACGGCACTGGCGCTGACCGAAGGATAGAAGAAAGAACGGTGGTTACGGGGAAGGGTAGACGACCAGTCGTTGCGTCCTGTCACATCGAGGAACAGTTTGGACTGCCAGGATAGGTTGGCGGTGAAATAAAGGCTGTTCAAAGCTTTCCGTCGGATGGTATTCACGACGTTCGGGTTAGAGATTCCGTTAGACAGCTTGTACACACCGGGGGTAATAAGTCCGTTGACGGAAGCCGACAGTAAGTCATAACGTTGTTGCATCATGTTGCCTCCTACGGAAGCATTGAGGTGGAATCCTCCGTCGTATGAATCATGATAGGTCAACAAGGCGTCGCTATTCAATTCGTAGTCGAAAACGTTTTCTTTTTTAAAGAACCCGTTGCGGAATACCACGTCGCTGATGGGGCGATGCTGTTCGCGTTGGTCGGCCGAGAGTTGTATGCCGGAACGTATCATGAAGTCGAACTTGCTGCTTAGCTTCAGGTTGGCCGATACGGTAGAGACGACGTTATGCTTTTCCGAAGGGTTCTCTGCTTCATACAGCGTGACAAAGGGATTACCGATGTAGCTTGCTGTAAGGCTGCAACTGTTCAAGTCCTTCCTGCCCTTTTTTCCACATGGGGCGCAACCAGTCCAGGTTCACGTTCGGATTCTGGAAGATGAGGAAGTAGGCAATGGAATTACTGTTGTATCCCAATGCGGGAGTGTTGTTGATTTTACGATAAGTATAGCTCGTTTTGAAGTTGACACGTAAAGCACGTGAGATTTGTTGGGCTGCCGATACCATGGCCGATACGCGTTGAAAGCCGGTATTGGGCAATATCCATTCGTTTTTGGTATGTGTGATAGAGGCTCTCAGGTTGCCCCGGTCTGATTTTCCGGTCAACGCTACGGAGTTGGTCAGTGTATAACCTGTTTGAAACAGGTCTTTCCGGTTGTCTTTGTAAGCCACCCAAGGAGTCGCAGCATCGGCACGGCCTTGGTTCTCCGGAGAGTATTGATAGAACATCTGTCCTTCGAAACGCGGACCGAATGCGCTGCTGGTTCCACCGGTACTGGGGGTCCCGTCCGGACCGGCACCGTATGAATAGTAATGTTGTCCGGCGTATGCCGTACCTTCCGCACCGATGTTTTTGGCTTGTCCTTGTCCGAATTCATATTGATAGTCGGGCCAGCGCATGACGTTATCCATACTGACGTGGGCACTATAAGAAACGCCAAGCCCCTTTTTGGCATTGGCTCCCGATTTGGTGGTTACCATGATGACGCCGTTTGCTGCGCGTGAACCGTACAAGGCTGTGGCACTGGCTCCTTTCAATACCTGGATACTTTCGATGTCTTCCGGATTCAAGTCTGAGAAACCATTGCCGTAGTCTACCGAGAGTTCGGCTGCATCGCCGGCTCCGTAGGCCATTCCCGGGTTGGTCATCGGGCTGCTCAGGGGAACACCGTCTACGACTACCAAAGCATTATTGCCATTCGCATTCAGTGAAACATCTCCTCGCACGGATATCCGGCTAGTACTTAGAGGTCCTCCGGAAGAGATGATGCTCAATCCGGCCACTTTTCCTGTCAGAGCCGACGACCAGTTAGCCGGCATTGTACCGGTGATTTGGCTGCCTTCCACTTTCGTCGTGGCGTATCCCAAACCTTTCTCGTCGCGTTTGATTCCCAATGCGGTTACCACTACCTCATTGATTTCTTCCGCGTCTTCCTCCAAAAGAACTTGGAGGACTTTATTGGAATATTCGATTTCTTGCGTCTTGAAACCTACATATTTCACCTCCAGGCGGTCCTTGGCTGTCAGCGTCCGCTTGCTTTCGAACGAAAACTTCCCGTCCAAGTCCGTGATGGCTCCTTCTTGACTGTTCTTTACCTTGATAGTGGCGCCCATTAACGGTTCACCCTTTGTGTCCGTCACTTGCCCTCTCACCAAGCTTTGAGCCTGTATGGCATGGGTCGTCAGGCTGCTGATAGTCAGGATAGCCATGCTCTTGCCCAATCTCGTTAAAACTTTAGTTTCCATTTTTCTCTATTTGCTATATGTATTTGAGTCGCTTTCTAAATACACTGCAAAGGAACTAAAGTCTTTTTAAGACACTGTAACGTTCGTTTTAAATGTTGGTTGCAATGCTATGTCATTCCTGTTAATGCAAATAAAATCAGGTATATATGACATTTGAAAAAGAAAAAAGAGAAGTACGGGGAACTCCTTCCTCTACTTCTCTTTCTATTTATAGGTTGTGTGTTTTGTCTTCCTTATTCCTTGTAGCCCGCTATTTCAGCTATCTTTTTAGGGATTTCCGTGTTGTCGATACGTCCGGTGAATTCTTCGGCACCGGCTCCTATGGCAAACACCGGAACATAGCCGTTGGAATGTCCTCCGCTTTGCCATCCTACCATAGCTTTCCGAGCCATGAGTTGCCGTGCTGTAGAGGCAATGATGTTTTCGCTTTCATACAATGTCTTCGTGTCTTTGGCCACTCCTTCACAGAAATTCTCGTATGCTTTTTTGAGTTGCTCCGTTTCCCGTTCATCCAATGGTATTTGAGACCAAAATCCGAAGTTGTCCTGTAACTGCTTGCGTACGAAATCCCACGTGAACTTTTTGCCCTCTTTCTGGTGTTGTGCGGCTATCATTTTACTGAAGGCTCCCGCACTTTGTTTTTGGTATTTCAGCAGGTCGGTACGCAGTTCGTACTTACCTGTTCCCAAAACAATCCCTCCGGTCTCGTGGTCGGCTGTGATGATAATCAGCGTTTCGTCAGGATGCTGTTCATAGAACTCGTATGCCACTTTGATGGCATTGTCCATGTCTATAACCTCTTTAAAAGCTGTTGCCGCATCGTTGCTATGGCAAGCCCAGTCGATTTTTCCGCCTTCCACCATCAAAAAGAAACCGTCCGTATCCTTTTGGCTGAGGAAATGGATGGCTGCCCGAGTAATATCCTGTAAGGTAAGGTCATTCTTTTGACGGTCTATGGCGTAGGGGATACTGGTACGGTCTGCCTTGTTGGCCGTTTCGGTTTGCAACAGGAGCATTTTATCGGCTTTTTTTGCCTTTTTACGGTAGTCGGCATATCCGCGTGCGATGGTATAACCGGCCTCCCGGCATTGTGTGTACAAGTCCTTATTTCCGCTCAGTTCATTGTTTTCCGGTTGCAGGAAATCGGAACCGGCATAGAAATCGAACCCGGCTGCTATGAGGTCTTTGCCGATTTGATGATACATGTTCCGGTCTTTTACGTGGGCATAGAAAGATGCGGGAGTGGCATGATCCACGGATACGCTTGTAGTGACGCCCACGGCCTTCCCCTCTGATTTGGCCAAAGCGGCTATGCTATTGATGCGGGTGGTCAAGTCGGACTTGATGCCCAATGCTCCGTTTTTCGTTTTGTTTCCGGTAGCAAGGGCCGTTCCTCCGGCGGCAGAATCGGTTACCCCGTTCGTACCGGAATACGTCGTGACAAGCCCCACGTATGGAAATTGTGCAAAGCAGAGCGGTGATGTTCCGATACGCCCTTCCACGGCAGCCATATAGGTCTCCGTTCCGTTTACTTGGTTGACTCCCATTCCGTCACCGATAAAATAAAATACATACTTGGCTTTGCCCTCAGCCATTACGACCAGTGCCATACAAAGGACGGCACAAAGTGATAGTAGTCTTCTTCTCATGATGATGTCAATGCTAATAGTTGATGAGCCAAAGTTACGGAAAAATCGGTTCGATGTCCATATGAATTTGGATTATTTACTGATGTGTGGCAGGGAAAGCCGTATTAATATGTCAAACGTACGACAAAAAGACTTTTTTCCTACCTATGAGATATGGTTTTTCTTTTATGGCAAGCATTAAGCATTTTTATTACCGGTTTATTGCCCGTATCTGTATTATATCATAATTTTGCATGAATTTTGTTATAATTAATAATGGGACGGGGAATTTGCCGGAAGCTTTTTGGGTGGCTGATGGGCTATTTATATAAGGTAATAAGATTATAAAGATTGTAGACATGGTAAAACAATGTACGATTTTGTTCGGCTGTCTGGCTTTGGGCGACTTCGTGGTGTGGGCCACGGGGGTAAAATTGCCGGGTAGCATTATCGGTATGCTTCTCCTGACCGCCTTCTTGCAGATGGGATGGGTAAAGCTGCGTTGGGTCAAGGGTATCTCAGATTTCTTAGTAAGCAACATGGGGTTCTTTTTCGTTCCGCCGGGAGTGGCCCTGATGCTTTATTTCGATGTGATTGCCGCTGAGTTCTGGCCGATTTTTACGGCCACGGTGGTCAGTACGGTATTGGTTCTAGTTGTCACGGGGCACGTGCATCAATGGGTAAGAAGACATGGAGTATTTAGAAAGTGATTTTTTCCTTATCGCGCTGACGTTCGGCGTGTATTTTCTGGCCAAACGTTTGCAGGCGCGTACAGGTTGGGTGGTGTTGAATCCCATATTGTTGGCCATATTGGCCTTGATAGGCTTCCTGAAAGTTACGGGTATTTCGTACGAGACGTATGCCGGGAGTGCTTCCATCATCGACTTCTGGCTCAAACCGGCCATCGTGGCTTTGGGAGTACCTTTGTATCTGCAACTCAAGAGCATCCGGCGGCAACTGATGCCGGTGTTGGTTTCTCAGTTGGTCGGTTGTTTTGTCGGCATTGTTTCGGTGGTATTGACTGCCAAATGGATGGGAGCCTCCGATGATGTGATTATCTCCCTTGCGCCCAAGTCGGTCACGACTCCTATTGCGATGGCCGTGACGGAATCGTTAAACGGTATTCCTTCCCTGACGGCTGCCATTGTCGTGTTGGTCGGACTGTTCGGAGCGGTATGCGGATTTAAGATTCTTCAGGTAGGGAGGGTGAAAAGCCCTATCGCCCAAAGCCTGAGCATGGGCACGGCTTCGCACGCCGTCGGGACATCGCGTGCCATGGAATACGGGCGTATTTATGGGGCGTATGCTAGCTTAGGATTGATTCTGAACGGGTTGCTGACGGCTCTTTTTACGCCTTTGATGTTGCATTTATTAGGTATTGTTTAAGAGGAGATAAAGTGAGCCGGTTCGATTCACATGGTTCGAACCGGCTCATCACAAAACATTGTATTAACTTAAACAAGAAGTTACTTGACTATCACTTTCACTGACTTCTTGGTGCCGTCGCTCATCAAATCCTGACGAATATAGATACCGCGTTGTTTCGGCTCATCTACACGTACGCCGTTGATGGTATACCATGCTGTGCTTACTACGTTTGCCTTGCCGTCGGTAACAGCATCTTCTATGGCAGAAGTGAAGTCTCCCGGTTTGTTAGCATCTCCGTCACCGTAATAATAGAGGCGGAAATTGTCAAAGATAGCCCAGTCGTTAGGAATTACTTCTTTTTTGCTGACTCCGATGGTGACAGGTTGCCCGTTCTCCGATACGTAGAATGAGAAGTTACCTTCGTACAATCCTTCGTCGAATGCAGCTTTCGTCCCGTTCACATTGTTCACCACAAAGTGGTAAAGTTTGTCTGATTCAGGGAAGAGGCTGTCAGCCAATGCGAAATCACCGCCATCATACTTGTATTCGTTTACGTGGTCGAAAATGGAAGCCAGTTCTTTGCTCCATTTACCATCACCGGCCTCTACATAGACTTTCGCATTCCGGGCATCCGTGCTGTCGCGGTGTGCAACGGCGGCTTCCACTGCTCCTCCGGCTCTGTAAAAGCCGTTATAAACCAAACGGTAGTATCCCTTGGGTAAGGCATACAGTACTTGGTGAATGTCTGCATCGCCCTTGCCCACGTAGAACTCATAGTTCTGTGCACCGGTCGCGTTGGCGTTGTTGCCTTCCGTGGTCACCCATCCCTTGATGGAGGAGAGTTCCTTGGAGGGGTCGTTCGGGTCGGGAACGGAGAAACTCGGGCTTTGTATCATTGCGGTGACATCGGCTGGCGCGTTGATGCTAGCTCCGGTGAAGTCGATGTCCGTGCTTACCATCGTGGCGTAAGCCTTGTCGATTTTCATGGTGGCATCTTCAATCCATTTTATGGATTCCAGGCTTTGTGCCAGTGCCGGTTCCATTTCATCCAACAATAGGTCTTGGAATTTACCGTATTCTGCTTTGGACGAGTATGGGTCGTATACGCCCGTGTCGAAGTTGTTGATATGCTCTGTTACCAATGTCTCGAACGCGGAAGCTGCCGACATGGCATCATGTCCGCCCTTGATGGCAGCGTTCAAAGCTTCGTTTTGTGCTTTGTAGGTTTCGAGGGTCAAGCCTTCAGCTATGGCATTGTTGGCAGCTTCGATGGCTGCGCCCAGTGTTTGTTTGGCTTCTTCTGTGGTCAGGGCTTCTTCGTTGTTAAGCAAATCAGTGGCTTCTGCAATCAGGGCGTTGATGGTAGAAACGGCACCGCTCATGTCATCAGCTCCGGCGTATTTGATTTGGAAGTTGTCAAACAAAGCCCAATATCTGGCTAATCCGGCCTGTGGAATGGTTATTCCCACACGGAGTTTCCCGTCATCTTCCACATAACATTTGAAAGAGAGCTTATAAGCATCGGGGTTGGCTTCCATGATGGCTGCAGCACTGGCCATGCCATTGGGAGTCCACTTTCCTTCAAGTTCCGCTCCACCGGCTGTCAACTGCTCGCAATTGTTCACGGTATTGGTGTCTTGTACGCATTCAAACGGGTGGCATAGCTTGGCTTTTGTGTTGTTGCCGAAAGCATAAGCCAAAATGTCATTCGTGGTATCGCCTTCCAGGCCCCATGCAGATGCGCAGGTGCTATTCCATGTCGGGCGGTAGAACCCTTGCAAAGTGACTTCATACGTGCCATTGGGCAAGCCCTCCAACTCCTGGTATACGTCACAAACCGTTTGATAAACTTCACCCATGTTATAGCCATAGTTGAACTTGTTGTCACCAGACACGAAGTCGTATTTCCACCCGTCCTTGCTGCCCGTAAAACCGGGATTATTCATTATCCCAGTCACATTGTCGGTATCCCCATTTAGTAAGGCCTTCTTTATTCCCGACATCCAAATCCGGTCGGCGCGCGGTTGTATGCTGTCTACTTCGGCGGGATTGAATGTCCTGCCATCCCGTGCCGTTTCCAAATCTATGAGGAATTGCTCGTAATCGGGGAGGTCTAAATCTACATATACTCCGTTGTCCCATGCATTTGACAAATCCAAAATTTTTTGGTTCAAGGTCTTGTAGGCGTTCACATCAGCAGTCAGCGTGTCCATGCCGGTTTGTACCGTAGTGAGTAACATGCCCAAGGTCTTGTCATCGACTTCCGGGTTGGAGGCCGCATCTTTAGCGGCTTGGAGCATCTTGGTGAACTTTTCCTCTCCGGCTATTGAGTATTTTTCTTGGTTGGTGTCATATTTTGCTTTTAGTTCTTCGGCTTTGGTGATGACCTTGTTCAGTTCTTCTGCCATGCCGCCTTCGACCAGACCCAGATATTCGAGCTTGAAATTGTCCACGCCCACCCAGTTGCAGTTTGTGTTGACGGTCTTGAAGCCTATCTTGATAGAGCCTTCCAAGGCGAAGAATTCCAAGATTACATTGCGCGGAGAAGGAGTGCCTTCAGCAGGGGCTTCAGTACCTCTGATTCCACCGAATTCGATGGTGTGTGCTTCGGCACGGTATTCCGTCCCGTTGTTCTCGGCAAAGACGTAGACCCCATGGGGCACGGTATTTTGCCAGTCGCCTTGCCAGTATCCGATGGTGTTGGCCGTGAGGCGGTATTTTCCCACAGGCATGTTTTCCAAAGTTTGGGAGATATCCATCGGATTGCCCGAAAGGTTGCCGTTGTTGGCAGAAGTCACCCATTTTTCGGAGAAGTGATCCATTTTGTATTTGTTGTCGGCAGTCTCGTAGCTCGTTCCGCTTTGATGTCCGATGCTTCCCACTACATTCCAACCGTTGTTCCCGTCAGCAAACGAATTATTAGCGATGGCGTTAGTGAATTCTACGGGTTTGTCCGGTGTGGCTTCCGAACTCTTCCAGTTTACGATGTCTTGCTTTAAGGCTTTGGCTGCTTCTTCGACTTCTTCAGCCGTGGCGTTAGCCTTATTATAAATCTCGGCATACTTTGCATAATCGCTGAATCCGGCCTCGTCAGCGGCATTCAGTTGAGTTTGCAATTCTTTCTTGGCTTTATAGACCGTATATACCTCGGAATCCACGAACTTCCAATCCAAGCTGGCAGTTTCATGTCCGGAAGTGGATGTGTCGATGGACGGGGACACTTCAAGCTTTCCTTCGTCTATTCCCATGTAGGCATTGGCGTACAAGCCGTCGTTTGCTTCCGTGCCATAAAGCTTGTCTTCATCTATCATCTTTATGCGGTAGACCTTGTTGGCCTTGTCCTGTGCCACAATCTTCCATAAGATATGTCCCTGTTTGTTGTGGTCTACCCAAATGCTGGCGGCTGCATCGTTGAACAACTCATGGAAACCTCCGTTGGAGGGAGCTTTCATCATACTTAAGCGCCAACCGTAGGCTTCCGAGTATTCAGGGTCACTCTCCGCACGGCGGCTCAATTCATAGTCTTGCCCGTAACTTAGGGTTACTTCTTGTCCATCATCTGCTACTACAAGACGTGTGCCGTGTGGTTGTCCGGCGGCCATGAACTTTTGTGTGGCTACGTGGTAGATGTAGAACACCCCGCCTCCGGTACCATCGGTAGCTAAGTTCGGTTCTGTGAATTGTAGTACGGGATCATCCCATGCGGCCCACAAGGGAAGTGTTGACGAAGTCGCACCGCAAAGTGCCATTAAGGCAAGTAATCTGTTTTTCATTTTGGACAGAAATTAAGTTAATAATATTAATATTCTCTATTTCCTTCCGGAAACGGTGTCAAATATACGATAATTCCGTTTACCCCCCCCCCTCCGTTTTTGCAAACTTTTGTATTTTTTTGCATTGAGCGTATTCCACGAATAGTTCCCGCTCCATAAACGGAACCGTCCCGGAAAACAAGGGAACTGTTTTCCGGGACGGTTTAGGGTGTGGTCGTGCGCATCCACGTTAAGGATGCCGTACCGTAAATTTCCTGCTGTCGTTCGCCTGTCCGCACCGGGCTTTCAGGATATACATGCCGTCAGGAAGTCTGCTGACATCGAATGAAGTCGTGGCTCCGTTCGTGCCTCTTTGGGTAAGTTGCATGTTGCCTTGCAGGTCGTAAATGTGGAAGTCCACTCTTTCCGGACCGTTGTCCAACAAGTAACGCACGTCGAGGCGGCGGTCGGCAGGCAACGGACCTACGTCGAACGTGCCTGGCTCGTCTTTCGGCGTGCCGCAGATACGGGTGGTGCCGTCTGCGAGCTTCTTGATGTCTTCAGCACTTAAAGCATAATCGTATATACGGAAGTCGTCGATACTGCCGTTGAACAACGGGTCGGCTGCAGACTGGCTGCGCCCGATGTAGTTCAGCAACGGGTGGAAGTCGGAAGGGCGCAAGGTCATGTCTTTTGAAGAAGCCATAAGTGCTCCGTTCAAATAGAGGCAAACTTCATCTTTTCCTATCGTGACGGCCAGATGTATCCATTCCTTGCGGTATGGCGTGATTCGTTCGCCGTCTAATTGCTGTTCGTCTCCACCGTTTTTGACGGCAAACCGTATCCGGCCGTCATCCGAACGCACGGTGAGGAACATATATTCGTCTTCCCCGTTTCCGAAGTCAAACACGCGCTGCCAACTGTTGCCGCCTTGCCAGTACACCCACGTTGAAATGGTGGTTTCCTCATGGTCGGCCACGTTGGTCGGCAGTTGCACGTACTGGCCAGAACCGTCCAGAGCCAAAGCGTATTGGCCGGATTTTCCTTCGGTGTACACACCATCTTCCGGCATGACCCCGTGGCGGATGTTAAGGGTCGTGTCGTGGAGGTTTTCTTCAAATTCATAGCGTGCGAAGAGGGCATCCGTCGGGGCTACGGTCGCACTTGCGGTCGAGGATGCCGGGGAAGTATTCACCGAAGCGTCTACCGTCTTGACGGTGTAATAATATGTCTTTCCTTCTTCAGCCTTGTTGTCCACGAAAGCCGTATCGGCCACGTAGCGTGCGATAATCTCGTAACCGTCCTCCGGGTTGTCCGAACGCAGCACGGTGTAAGTCGGGTCCGTGGCGTCAGCTTTGTCCCAGGTCAGAAGGACGGAAGAGGCACGGCTTTCGGCTTTCACGCCGGTCGGAGCATCTATGTCCCGTACACGGGGTCTGACACCGGTCCGGATGAAGCGCCAGAGTTGCGAGTCGGCAGTTTCGTCAAGCTTGTCCTGTATTACTTTGTTACCTGATGCTTTGAGACACAGTGAACTGTGGCGGCTACGGATACGGAACCATCCGTCTCCTGCATATTCCAGATACCATTGTTCGTTGGTACCTTTATTGTTCTGATAAAGGATGATTTCAGCCCCTTCGTCCATGGACCAATTAAGCACGTCAAGTGTTTGGTTGGAGGTTACGGAGAGGATTTGGTGGTAACTGAATGCTCCTCCTATGCGTGCATCAACTGGATTCACGTACCATTGTAGTGATTTCTTGCCGGTGGAGTAGGTGGATGTGGTGAGCGAGCCATTATGATTGTCCAGCAATTTCCGGTTGCCCTTGTTGAATAATGTGTAAGTACCTTCCACTACGGGTTGCACGTCGTCTCCCCATGTGATGTTCACCACGGTTTCCGCGTTGGTCTGTCCGTTCTGGTAGCTTCCCGGTGCTCCGCCCGGTAGTTCCATAACGTATTCCCGCTGCGGGCCGTGCCCGTCGAAGAACACGTCGCGTTCTTTCGAGAGGAAACGGTAGGTGGTAGTGACGGCCTGCCGTTCGGATGTTCCGCCGAAGGCTTGTACTTTGCCATCCGGTGCGCGGTAGACCGAAGCGGCCGTCCAGTTGGGGCGGTGTTCCGCATAAGCAAGGCGTTCACCGTGGCTGGCCTTGCAGAACTCGCCACGTGTATATTCGGCAGATCCCCACCATATACCGGTTTGCAGGCCGTATTCCAGCCCTACCATGGCTTCTGCCACATTATGCATCTCGTCGGCAGTGGCATGCTTGCCATCTTCTCTCACGGTCGTGAAAAATTGGGCGAAACTGTCGAAGCTTCCGGCCAATTGGTGAGTGTTGCCTTCGTCTAATTGTTCTTTGAGCGAATTGTACCAAGGCAGGGCTTCATCGCAGTTCAGGGTGTTGCCGCCACAGATGCGGATACCGTCGAAACGGGGATTTTTATGCAGTTCTTCTGCTATTTTCCGGAAACCGTTTTTCCGTTGGACGGTGTTTAACGTACCGTCCTGGCTTCCCGGAATCCATTGGTTCCATCCGAAGTCCGGTTCGTTGAACGGTGCCACCGAGACGACTTCATAACCCGCATCTTGATAGTACTTCGTAGACACGTCTATGAGTTCGGCCCAAGCTTCGGCATTAGTTTCATACCAAGGGTCAACATGAGGATGGTCGCAGTTCAGCATGAGCTTGACGTCCGGTTTGACCCATTTCAACATGGCGATACGTGCTTCTATGGTGTCTTTCTGATATGGATGGAGGTCTCCATCCGTCAAGGCATAGGTGGGTTGGAACGAAGTCCTGACCACTTCAAGGTTTTCTTTGTCCATGAAGGCCGCACTACGGCGCAGATTGTTTTCGTCGAACCAGGCGATGTCTGCTCCCCATTCCACTTTTCCATGGACAAGTCCTTTTTCCGACAGGTGGAACGGGACGACGCGGTCTGCCGTGGGTTGAGGCTCCAGATTGCTGCTTGAACTGAAATTCTGTGCAAAGGTCGGGAATGTATTCCAGCCGACCATCATGATTGAAATCAGGCGTAATGTTTTGCTTTTCATATATTGAAATTGTTTTTATTGGTCTTGCAAAGAAAGGGATTTTAGATGATTTGAACAAGGAAACAGGACAGATAATTATCCTTAAAAGGAGAAGCATGTCAAGGAAAATCCGACCCTCGGGAAAATCTGCGCCAAACGTTATTTCGTTTGCCGCAGAATGAAAAATCGTTCGCCTGAGATTGAATTTCCAATCTCAGGCGAACGATTTTCAATTCTCCAATGATTGATTATCAGAGAATTAGGATTTAGTGAAAACGACTACTTTTGTCCGCTTTTTTAGAACTGTCTATCCGTCTTCGTCATACCGTCGGAAGCGGTTTTGCCAGCCTCCGTATCGAACTTGTAAGTGCCCGATTGCAACTCTATAACGGCTTTCCCGTCCTTCATGCCCCTGAATGTCACTCCCTTTGCCTTTTTCAGCCGTTTCCCGCTTTCGGTAATCCGGTCTGTGGGATGGCATACGGGGAGATACAGCGTGGCGGTCGAGTTGGCCGGGACTGTGGCTGTATAGCTGATTCGTCCGTCGGTCTTGTATTGCCATTCGCTGCGGATGAGGCCGTAGCCGCTCCGGTGCGAGGCTTGTACGTGGGTGATGCGTTCCTGTCCGTCGGGGAACTCCGTACGGAAATCGGGGGTGGGTTGTAAAATGACGTGTTTGAATCCCGGTTGTCGCTCGTCCGGTTCGATACCGCCCATTCGCCCGAACATCCATGCCGATACGGCACCGTAGGAATAGTGGTTGAATGAGTTCATGATCCACGGATGCTTGTTGAAACCTCCTTCTTTGGTATAGGAGTCCCAGCGTTCCCATACAGTAGTCGCCCCTTGGTCTATGCTGTAAAGCCACGACGGGTTTTCGCGTTGCAGCAGTAAATCGAAGGCGAGGTCATCCAATCCTGCCTGGCTGAGCGTCTGGTTCAGGATGCCGGTACCTACGAAGCCTGTGTTGAGACGGTAGCCGTTACGGACAATCTTTTCACGAAGGATACCGATGGCTTTTTCTACGGATTTTTCCGGCAACAGATTGAGTTGGAGCGCCAACAGATAAGAGGTTTGTGTGGAGACGGCGGGTTGTCCCTCGTCGTTGATATAACGTTTTTGGAATTCGGCCTTGATATCGTCATAAAGGGTGTTGTACTTTTGGGCATCGAGGGCGTAGCGGTCGGTGGGGGCTTCACTCAGTGCCGATGCGATTTTGCCCATCAGTCGGGCCACGTAGGCATAATAGCATACGCTTACATAGCGTGCGTCCGTCTTTTCATACGCCAACCAGTCTCCCATCCCCGTACCGGCTCCGTTGTAGCGGTATTCTTTGTCGCCCTGTGCAGCCAGCCAATCCATGTAATGTGTCATGGAAGCATAATTGTCCGCGAGGATACGCCGGTCGCCGAACATGACATAGACCGTCCAAGGCACGATGACCCCCGCATCCCCCCAGGCTGCGTTGCCGTACCCCCAGAAATTACAGAATGGTGCCATGTCGGGGTAAGCTCCGTCTTCGCGCTGACTCAGGCGCAGGTCACGCATCCATTTGTGGTAAAAGGCACGGGTGTCGGCATTGTAACTGGCCGCACGGGCGAATATTTGTGTGTCGGCACTCCACCCGAGGCGTTCGTCACGTTGCGGACAGTCGGTCGGGATGCTGAGGAAGTTTCCACGTTGTCCCCATAAGATATTGCTGTACAACTGGTTTACGTCACGGTGGCTAGTCAGGAAAGTGGCGCTCTCTTCGATGTCCGACCCGACCACTTCACCGGTCAGTGCGGTGATTTCCACGTCGCTCGAAGTGGTGACTTCGCAATAGCGGAATCCGAAGAAAGTCGTGGAGGGTTGGAATGTTTCTCCTTTTTCCGCCCCTTTCATCGTGTAATTTAATGTGGCTCCGGCCGTTCGTAAATTGTAGGTGTACAAACTTCCGCCCGGTCCGTCGTTGGCTCGTTCGGCAGCTCCGTTGTCGTTGAGCATCTCTCCGAATTTGACGCGCAGTTTGGTACCGGAAGCCCCTCGGGCGGTAAAACGTATCCACCCCACCATGTTCTGTCCCATGTCAAAAAGGGCGGTTTCACCGGCCTTTAACGAAAGCGGTGCGGTGCCTTCCAGGCTGCGGACAACGTGGATTGTACCGTAAGTGGTGCCGCCGGGTTGGATGCCTTCGTACACCGTAATCGTTTGCGGCGTGCGTCGAAGGAACTCGCGGATACGTACGGGCTGCCCTGTAAAAGCCGTGATTTTACCGTTGAAATCGGTGTTTTCCATACAAGGAATCCATGCCGACGCATCGTATTCCGGTGCGGACCAGTTGCTTTCGCGGCGTGCGTCATAAGTCTCGCCATTGTAGATGTCTCCGTAAATGACGGGGCCGGAAGTGGAGCCGGTCCAATCCGTACCGGTCACCACGTTTTCCACCCTCCCGTCTTCATATTCTATGCGCAGTTTGGCGATGAAGCCGAGCGAAGGAGTGCCATATACTCCGTGGGCGATGGCGCCGCCCCACCATCCGTTGCTCACTTGCGCACCGATTACGTTGGAGCCTTCGCGTACGAGTGAAGTCACATCGTATGTCATATAGTTGATTTCTTTCCGGTAGTCCGTCCATCCCGGTTTCAGTTCATCATAGCGTACCGTTCCGTCCGCTTCGGTCTGTCCCACCCGGCTTCCGTTCATAAACAAGTCGAACACGCCCAAAGCCGAAGCATAGATTTTAGCCGATTTCATCGCTCCTTTTACGCTGAAAGCCTTACGGAACAAAGGGATGCCTTGCTGCTGCGGATTTTGCATGGTACAGTTCTCTTCGTATGTGGAGGAGACACACAGCATCCGGTTGCCGGCCTTGCGGATGACTACTCCGTCGGTGAAATCGTGGCCGCTTCCCTCGAAATCTTCAGTAAAGGTCACCGTGCCCTGTTCGCCAGTCTGTCCGTCGTCGAAAGTGGTTACTTTGATATTGTCAAAACAAGCCTTTTCGTCCATAGTCGTGTTGTGGAACGTGCGGAAACCGATGAGGCCGTTGTGCAATCTGCCGGAATGGTCTTCATAAGTGTCTACGAGCTTTCCGTCGATATAAGTACGTACGACGGAATCGTTCACGTCAAGTTTCAAGTGGTGGAGCTTGCCGGTCAGCTCCTCGTGGGTAAAGGTTGTTCCGAGTTCCGTATCTGTGTAACTGAATTTGCCGTCCGTTTTGATATGACGGCGAAGGAATGGGGTCTTCTTGTCCCTGACATCGATGCTCCATAAAAACAGATTGTTTTTATCGGAGGCCGAGAAGATGATGCCGGCAGCCTGCCTTTCGATTTCAAAGTCCATTTCCACCGTGTAGTGGGATGCAGTCGGTTTAGGGGGCTCGGTTGTCGGCGTTTTGATCCATCGGGCACCGTTCCACCCCGTATCGAGCAGTCCGGTCTCGAAATAGGCGTTTTCCTTCGAGGTCGCCTTACGTCCTTTGTTATCCCACACGGTCACGGTCCAATAGTAGCGCGTGGAGGGAGCCAAGGCGTCGCCTTTGTATGGAATGTCTATTTGCTGGTCGGATGTCATCCGTCCGGAGGACCATATTTTCCGGGTATGTGCCGCATCGGTGAAAACGTTGATTTCGTATGCCTTTTGCGAAATACCACGTTCGTCTCCGGCCTCCAGCGTCCAACTGAACGCAGGGTGTTTCACGTCGATGCCTACGGGATTTTTTATGGCTTCCGTTCTAAGCCGTTCTACTTCTGCGGCTACAAGCGGTTGCAGTCCCCATAGGCCGAGACCGCATGTCAGGAGCGTACGGCAAAACAGGACGGTAGTTTGTTGGATAAGGTTTTGTTTCATGGTTTTGTAGTTTATACAAAGTTACGAAAAAAGGAAGAGTCCGGAGGCCTTTCCTCCAGACTTTCCATCTATTTTAATAGATATCTTCTCCGATACCGCCGGGGCCGCAGATGCTTATGGGAACGAGTTCCATATAATCTAAAGAGAAGCCTCCGCTGGTGGCACTGGACAGTACGGAACGTAAGCGTATCGTATGGTGTTTGTTGGGCTGTACTTGCACTTGGCAGATTTTCCGACGCAACAAATCGTTTTGATTGTAAAAGATGATACATTTCGATGGGTCGTAGGCGGGAGTACTGGCGTTGCCGCTACCTAAGTAGAAGAATACTCCTTTGGGGCCACTGTAATAGCCGTTGTTTTTCATTACACGGGCGTTTTCTTCCAGTTCTTCCCGTGTGTAGATACCTCCGGAACCGTCGTCTTCACACCTTAGGCCGTTCCAACCGTTGTAAAGACCTCCGATGTTAGGCGCGTCGGCTTTGTCACGCATATCAATCGGAAGACCTTGGGGTACTCCGTCCACGTAGACCTGTCCGATACCACGACTATCCAACGCGCAATAACCGAGACGGAGCTCGTACTCTCCGGGAGGAACATTCGGCAGGCGGAATGTCACGTCATAACTCGTGCCTAACACGGCGATGTCATCTCCTTGATAGTTGGACCAATAGATTATCGGGCGTTTCACAACGAACATGGTATTCTCGCTGAAGGTTATGTTTTTCAGATAGCCGGGAGGGAGGTAATAGTTGAATCCTCCGCCTTCCGTTCCGTCCTCGCTGTTGTCACCGCTATTGTATTCTTTGAGGGGATTGCCGCACAACCGCATATTGTTGTTCGTCAGTTCCGGCCACAGAAGTTGGAAATCTATTCGCATCCGAGTGTTCATGATGGTGTTACGCATCGTAGGATCGTATGCCACCACGTCGTCGATGTAATAGTAAGCTACGTTCAAAGAGAAGTTCTCTTGTTCCGGAACGGTCAGATGGGCGCCCCGGATTCGTTCGTAATTGTTGTATTGGGAAGCATGGCAATGGTTGACATAAAACTCGGAGGGATATTCGACTGCCGGATCTACCGGACGGTACACCTTTTCCAGTTTGATGGTAGAGAAGTCGAGCAGCGTGCTGACCCAGTCCGTCGGGTCGGCGTATGCGGTATGGATGCCGATGGTGTTTACCAGTTTGGCGGTGCTGCTGAACAAACGGTCGATGATATGGTAAGAAAGGAACATGTTCAACGGGTTATACGGGTGGGTCAGTGAACCTTTGTTCCAATAGAGTTGTTTGTATGTTTTATCAGAACCCGGAGCTGTCTGGTTCAGGCCGAAAATGGCTTCCGCGTCCGCTCCACTGTATTTCTCCACGGCCAACTCGTAAAGGGCATCAATCTTTTCGTCCATGGTCATGCTTTCGTTGAAGCGGTCGGGGTATTTCTCGTACAGGTTTTTGTCCGGTACGATGAGAAGAGTAAACCCACTGTAGCGGTGGTCCGGGAGTTTGGCTACGTAATCTTCATTTCCGATGCGCATGCTTTGGGTGAAAGGGGCATACTTCCCTTTTTCCTGTTCGTATTCTTCGTCGCGGTAACGGTACAAAGAGTCTATCAGTCCTGTCCGCCGGAGGGCTTCATAATAAATCTGGAAATCCTCGTGGTATTCGTCCAACAGCGTAGACCCCAGGCTGGTATTGGGCACCAGGACACGGTCGACCGGATGTACCACACCGTTTTCCACGGAGTCGTTTTTCAGCTCGTTGATGATGGCGGCCCGGCGGTTGACGATGGTCAAGGCCATTTGATTGGCATCCAGTGTATCCCCCTTGCTTTCGAGAATGAGTGGCAAGTCCAGTTCGTTGTTTTCCTGTTGCGTTTCGGGCAAGTCGTAAGTGTACATGATTCTTTCTATGATGCAGGCTCTCAACAGCGTATCGCAGAATGAGGCGGGAATGTCTTCCACAGATGCATATCCTTTCTCTTTCAGAAAGGCTTCCACGCCCGCATTGGTTGCTGGAAAGAAGGTGCGTGAGCCACGGCTTCCCAGAAAGTCCATTTTTCCGGCCCGTTCCGCAATGCGTTTGAACAGGCTGAAGTTCTCATGTTCGGTTAGAAAATCACTCATCATTTCACCTGTGAAGGTGTAATAGCTTTCCGCCGGCATGTCATCGCTGCAACCGGTGAATAAGTTTGCCTGTCCTGCCAGAAGCAGGACAGTGCAAACGAATTTTGAGAGTTTTGACAGATGTTTCATGGTCTCAAAAAGATAGGCAATCAGGTTAATTATATGGTTTTGTTCTTTTCAGATTTACTTTACGTCAAGGCTGACGGAAGCCTTTTTCACTCCCTTGCCTTTAACGGTCAATGTGAGCCGGCCTTTTTCTTTCCCGCTTTTCACGACCGCCATGGCACGGCCTTTCCAAGCCTTGCGTTCCGGAGCGATGTAAGCCGTGCAGTCTTTCAAATCGGCACTGCATGTAGCCAGCAGTGTGCCGGAGCCTTGGAGTTCGAATGTCAGCAGGTTGTCGGCATTAGGCACTACCCGTCCTTGCTTGTCCGTGATTTCAGCTATGACATAAACCAAGGACTCGCCGTCGGCCGAGATTTCCGTACGGTCGGCTGTTAACCGGATGCGTGCCGGTTTTCCGGCTGTTTCCAAAGTACGTGATTCCGTTTCCTGGCCGTTTTCCACACCGACGATGCGCAAGGTACCCGGTGCGTAGGGCAAGGTGAAGATGGCTTTGAATTCCTGCGTTCTCGTGGTCGGCTTCTCACCGATAAGTCGGTCGTTCAGGTAGAGGCGCACGGAAGGATAGTGTGAATAGACCTCCACGTCGATGTTCTTTCCTTCATGTCCCGGCCAGTTCCAACTTTCCCACGTCGGCCATACCGACCACAAGGTTTCTTTGATTTCACCGTAATAACCCGTAGGTTCCTTTACGGCCATGTAGAGTTTCTTCTCTGGGTTGAATAGCATTTCCCGGTAGTAGGAAATCGGTTTGCGCAATCCGGTCAGGTCGATGTCGCCGCAATAGGCACCATGCCACGGAAACTGGTTGCGGTGGTAATGTTCACCCTCCGACTCTCCTTTATAATAGAAGCGTCCGATACCCGATTCGCCGAGGTAGTCGATAGCCGTCCACACGAAGTCTCCGATGATATAGGAATGGTCGTTGACCCGTGCCCAGTTGGCGAATGCGTCGCGCGGGTAAGATTCCGTCTGCATCATGATGCGCGAAGGGACGCGTTCATGGTCCGACGGGCCTTTGTGCATCATGTAGTTGTAACCCACGATGTCATGCGCGGCAGCCAACGGGTCGTAGATTTCCCAATCTTTGTCCCATGCCGCAAGGGCGGATGTCACCGGGCGGCTGGGGTCGAGGCGGCGTACATGGCCTGCCAACGCGTATGCCGTAAGGACAGCCTCGGGCGTTTTACGCTCGATGATTTCGTTCCCGATGCTCCAACAGAAGATAGACGGGTGGTTGCGGTCACGCAGTACCATGGATTCGATGTCTTTCGTCCACCAGCGATCGAACAGAATGGAGTAGTCTTTCGGCAGTTTGGCCGACCGCCATCCGTCGAACGATTCGTCGATGACCAGAAGCCCCAAGTGGTCGCACGCATCGAGGAATGCCTCGGCGGGAGGATTATGCGAGGTGCGTACGGCGTTGAATCCGGCCTCTTTCATCAGTCGTGCCTTACGCCATTCCGCGTCGCGGTAGGAGGCGGCACCGAGCGGACCGTTGTCGTGATGCACGCATCCGCCGTTCAGTTCTATGGCTTTACCGTTCAGGACGAGGCCTTTTTCGGCACTGTATTCCACGTGGCGCACCCCAAACGTAGTGGTGACCGTGTCGGCCGGTTCTCCGTTGGCCGGTACGAGGCAACATACCATCCGGTAGAGGTTCGGTGTTTCAGGACTCCAGAGCTTGGCGTTTTCAAAAGGGAATTGCAGTTTGACTTTGCTTGTCCGGTTCGCTTCAAGGGTGACGGTTTCTTTTTGTGTGAGAATGGTGTGACCGTCCAAGTCGGTGACCGTGCAAAGCAGTGTGGCCGGGAGGTCTTTATCGCGGTTGGCGAGCGTGGCTTCCACTTCCACCTGCGTTTTCCGGTTCACTTGTTCGGTGGTGATGCCGATGCCCCACGGTTCAAAGTGAGCTTTAGGGGTACGGATAAGTTTCACGTTGCGGTAAATGCCGGAACCGGTGTACCAACGGCAGTTCTTCTGTCCCGAGTTGTCCACACGCACGGCAATGACATTCTTGCCCGCTTTGAGGTAAGGCGTGATGTCGTGGTAGAAAGACGAATAACCGTAGGGACGTATGCCGAGATTATGTCCGTTGACGAATACTTCCGCATTCATGTAAACCCCTTCGAAATAGAGGGTGGTTTCAGGACGTCGGGAGTCCGGTACGAAATCGAATGTCTTGCGGTACCAACCGATGCCGGTGGGATAATACCCTCCGTCGTTACCGGCCGGATTGGCCTCTTCAGGACGGCCTTCAATGCTCCAGTCATGGGGCAGGTCCAACGTGCGCCAGTGGTTGTCAGCGAAGTCCGGACGCGAGGCTACGGCGGTATCGCCTAAAAAGAATTTCCAGTTTTCGTTGAAGTTCACTTCCCGGTTTGAACGTGCACCGTTCGGAATGGCAAGCTCGTCTGCACGGGAGTAGCGGGCGGAAGCCGGGAGGGCGTTTCCGATTCCGAATGCGAAAAAGAGTGCGGCCATCCACTTCAACCGGATACTCCGATGTGTACGTAAGTTCGTTTTCATTTGAATTTGTATTTTTATGTGTTTTGATTGATTTTGCAGTGGTCGTTTCAGGCCGGTTGTCATACTGTCGGCAGCCGGTAGGTGTGTCGTTGCGCATTCGCCTGTCAGATGAAGGAGTTGCGAACGAACGCTTGCAAAGCTATATGAAAAGAAGGATACGGAGGGATAAAAAAACTGCCAGAAAGGGGGTAAAATCCTATTCTGACAGTTTTTTACCCCTCTTTTGTGACTGATCTCTGCCTGTTACGGTTTTATTTTTCTTTCTCTTGGTATTCGCGGGGTGTCAGTCCGAACTCTTCTTTAAAGCACTTGGTGAAATATTTAGGTGAAGAGAAGCCCGTGGCGTAGGCTATTTCAGCGATGTTCCGGTCGCGGCGTGAAAGCATCTCGCAGGCGTACTTCAGCTTGATGTTCCGGATAAATTCCAAAGGCGTAAGTCCGGTCATGGCCTTCACTTTGCGGTGGAGGGTGGATTTGGATACATTCAAATGGCCGGACAGTTGTTCCAAATCGAATCCTTCTTCGGCCAAATGGGTGTGGATACAGTCTGCCATGTCCTGAAGGAAGCGGGTGTCGCCGGAAGAATATTCCAGTTCGGCCAGACGGACGTGGTCTTCCATCCTGAAAGCCTGTTGGCGGTTCCGGTAGGTGCGGAGCAGGTTGTCTATCCGGGCGGCCAGCACTTTCAATTCGAACGGTTTGGCCAGATAACCGTCCGCACCGGCTTCATAGCAATCTACTCGGTCGTCCGCGCTCTGTTTGGCTGTCAGCATGATGACGGGGATATGGCTGGTTTCGAGTTGTGATTTGAGCTTCCTGCACAGGGTGAATCCGTCCATGCCCGGCATCATGACATCCGATATGATGAGGTCTACGGCGTGTGCCTTGAGTTGTTTCAGGGCCTCCAACCCGTTTTCTGCCGTGAGCACCCGGTACTTCGTGGCCAATATCTTCTCCATCATTTCCAACAGTTGCGTGTTGTCGTCCACGAGAAGGATGGAGGGGAGGTCGTTTTCGGCCTCTCCTGCTTCGGGAGACGGCTTCTGCGCTACTGGGGAGGAGGCTTCCGGGGCAGTGACGTCCGGTACTGATATTTCGGCATCCACCGGCTGTGCCTCGGGGCGGTTCTGCACGGGGGCGGCTGACGGAGCTACCCACGGAAGGGTTACGGTGAAACGGCTGCCTTTGCCCGGTTCGCTTTCCAACGTGAGGCTACCATGGTGCAAGGCGGTCAACTCTCGGGCCAGTGCCAGTCCTATGCCGTTCGATTGTCCGCTACGTTCGTTGCTTCCGGTGTAGAAGCGGTCGAATATCCTTTGTTGTTCTTTGGCCGGTATGCCGACACCCTCGTCTTGCACGGTGAATACCACGTCTTTTTCTGTTCCGTTTTGCCGGATTTCCACGATGAAATCGACATTTTTTCCACTTGGCGTGTACTTGACGGCATTGGAAAGCAAGTTATAGAGTATCTTGTCTACTTTGTCAAAATCCAACGTGCCTCGGCATTCGCCTTCCGGAATGCGGAGATTCAGCCGTACGCCTTTCTGTTCAGCCAAAGGCAAGAAATGGTGGGTACACAGTTGACGGGCGAAAGCGAAGATGTCGCCTTCTTCGGGGCGAAGTACCATGTTGCCGTTCTCGGTCTTACGGAAATCCAGAACTTGTTGCAACAGGCGTTTCAGTCGGTAAATGTTGTGGCGCAACACCGTGGTTTGGCGTTCCTCGGTCGGATATTGCCGTTCCCAGTAGTCACTTACGCAGGATATCACGCTGAGCGGTGTAAGCAAGTCGTGGGAGATGTTGGTGAAATAATCCAGTTTGGCTTGTGTCAGGGCTTCTTGGAGTTGTAACCGGTTGCGGCTGCGCAAGCGTTGCAAGTAAAGTCTAAGGAGTACGTAAATGAGAAGCAAGGCTGCGGTTACGTAGGCCGCGTAAGCCCAAATGGTTTCGTACCAAGCCGGCAGTTGCGTGAGGCTGAGCAGCGTGACGGGAGCCTGCCATTGTCCGTTACGGTCTGTGGCTTTTACGACCAACCGGTAATTTCCCTTGGGCAGTTTTTGGTAGTAAGCCGTGTTTTCCCCTTCTTGCAGGTAGTTCCAATCGGTGTCGAGGCCTTCCAACCGGTAAGCATAGCGTACTTTTCCGCTTCGTGCATAATCTAAAGTGGAAAAGCTGACGGAAAGGTTGGCCGCTTCAGGTTGCAAGGTAAGCGTGTTCCGGTCGGGCTGTCCGGACACGTACCGTCCGGAAGGATTAAACAGCATACTGCGCATACCGCTTTTGAAGTCGGTCAGCATCACCGCACGTGAAAGAGCCTTAGGGGCGGATGAAGGAGGGGGAGTGACTGATACGAAACCGCCGCGTCCTCCGGCGTAGAGTGTACCGTCGGCCGAAAGGAATGCAGCTTGGTCGCGGAAGATAGGAGTGGACATATTGCCGTCCGAGGAAGTGTATTGTTGCAGGCTGTGGCGCTGTGTGTCGTAGTGGATGAAACGGTTGTGGGAGACGAGCCAAAGGTGGTGGTTCCGCCATAACAGATTCAATATCGTCATGCCTTGCGTGTCGAAACGGTCGCTGAAATCTTGGAAAACTGAATCCTCCGGTTGACCGTACAGGATGCGCCCCATACTGGTGGCTATCCAAAAGCCGCCCGAGTCATCGGGGCAGAGAAAGCGCACCTCCTCGTCCTCGTGGTTCTGAAAGGCAAGGGGGTGCGGAATACATGCCATGTGTTTCCCTTCCACCTTTATTATATATAGACGTCGGGAAGTGGAGGCCCAGACGGACACAGCGTCTCTATGGGCAAAGGCGGTAAAGTGCAGGCAGTCGGGCGTGGAGAGCAGGGACGTGCCGTCGGCAGGCTGGCAGAGCATACGCCCTCCGCTACGCAACCAAAGTTTGCCGTCCGATGTTTCTTCCATCTGGTTGGCGGGAACATAATCACCGGAAGCGTCGGACAACCGGATGCGGCGGTTTACCTTAAATGTTCCTTGGTCGTACGTCAACAGGTACACTTGGTTGCGGTGGGGAGCTGCTACCCATAAGCCACCGCTGACAGGACTGGATGCCGTGACGCGGGCATCTACCGTCAGGTTCTGGATTTCGGGGGTGGCGAAAACGGTTTTTCCGTGTTGCGGCTCATGGAGGCAGAGACCGAAGCGGTCTTGGACGAACCAGAAGTGCCCCTGAGTGTCGCGGTTCAAGGTGAGCAGATTGGGCATCCAGTCCAAGGTCTTGCGCAGGTCGTCCAACGGATAGCTTCGTATGGTTTCCGTATGAAACGTGAGCAACGTGCCACGATCGTAAGAACTGAGCCACAGGTGGCCATCGTGGTCTTTTAGGATTTTGGTGTACATTTTGCCGGTGTCTATGTGTCCGGGCAAAGCCACGGGCATCAACTTCCCGGCACGGTCGTCATACCGGAATGCGTACAGGTTGTTATAGGACAAAGCCCAAATGTAACCGAACGTGTCGTCTTGGGCTGTACTGAAAAATTTACGGTCTGCCACTTTTCCTCGTGGTGACTGTATGTCCTGACGGATATATTCCACATGTTTCAAGGTTTCATCGGTCAGGAGTTGCCATAGTCCTTCTCCCCATGTGGTGAGCCAATACCGCCCGTCCCTGTCTTGGAAAAGCGTGAAAGGAGAGTTGGTCTGTCCCACCGGCGGCAGGTGGCGCAGGTCTTGTGTACTGTCCGTATAGACGAAAACTCCATTCGACGTGCATATCCACAGGCGTTCTTTTCCTTTCTCATAAAAGAAAGAGTTGATGTAAGACGGTTTGCCGTTTGGGGAAGGCAGGTTGATGGAGGTATATTCATGGTATGGGAAATGGGACTCTAATAGCCGGTCGTTCAAGGCTATCCATATACGACTTTTCCCGTCGGAACAAAGAGAGCGGATATGGGCTGTCTGCAACGGAGCTTCGCCCGGTGTGGTAATCCGGTAAGTCCGTTTGTCAATGAGGTTCAGTCCTTTTCTCGTCCCGATCCAAAGGTATGCACTGTCTTCCGCAATGCAGGTAATATGGTTGTGGGTCAGCCGGTTGGGGTGAAGGTAATCTGTTTGGAACGTTTGCAGGCGATAACCGTCGTAACGCGACAGACCGTTCGTTGTGCCTATCCAGACAAAGCCGTCTTCGTCCTGATAGAGTTCCGTCATTTCGTTGGACGGGAGTTCTCCGGCGAACGGGAAGTCCGCCGACCAGATGGCTTGTGCCGGAACTTCCAGGGAAAGTCCTAACCAGAACAGCAATAGGTAGAAAGTATTTTTCATTCGCATCCCATCCGAACTATGATGGACAAAGGTAGTGAAAATTTTGTTTCTGCTTTCGTCTTTGGTTATTTTTGCTTACGAGAAAATAAGATGTTATTTTTGCAGTATGGAAATGATGAGGATGAAGAAATTTTTCTGCGGCTGGCTTTTATGCAGTCTCTTGGTGGTGCAGGCTGTTGCACAATCTTCTTTTCGTGTGACGGGCAAAGTAATAGACCGGACGAGCCGTCAACCGGTGGTAGGGGCTTTTGTGTCTCCTGCTTCGATAGATACTGTGCGTGCGGTGACCGATACGGCCGGTGTGTTCGTGTTACCCCACGTGCCGCCCGGTATTTTTTCATTCCGGGTGACGGCGGCCGGGTATGTGCCGCAGGAGACGCCGGATTATATCGTTTCGGCTGTCACGCCCGAAGTGAACGTCGAGTTGGAGGAGGACATCAAGTCGTTGCATACTTTGACCGTACGTCCTAAGTCGTATGGTAAGACGGCTGAGGCTCCGGTGAGCGTACAGGTCATCGGACTTCGTGAGATAGAGAAAAGCCCCGGAGCCAACCGGGACATTTCGCGCATCGTGCGCGGTTATCCGGGTGTGGCTTTTTCGCCGGTGGGATACCGTAATGATTTGATAGTGCGAGGCGGCGGTCCGTCGGAGAACCGTTTTTATATGGACGGTATAGAGATTCCGAACATCAACCATTTTGCCACGCAGGGGGCTACGGGAGGCCCGGTGAGTATCGTCAATGCCGATTTGGTACGTGAGATTAAGTTTTATACGGGGTCATTTCCGGCCGACCGTGCAGGAGCCATGAGTTCCGTGCTCGATTTCCGTTTGCGCGAAGGCTCTTCGGAGCGTCAGACGTTCAAGGCTACTTTGGGAGCCTCCGAGGCCGCCTTGAGCGGGAGCGGCCATATCGGGGAAAAGACGACCTACCTGTTTTCCTTACGCCAGTCTTATTTGCAATTACTTTTTAAAATGATAGGTTTGCCTTTCCTTCCGAATTATATCGACGGACAGTTTAAGGTAAAGACCCGCTTGACGCCGTACGACGAACTGACGGTGATGGCATTGGCCGGAGTAGACCGGATGGAGCTGAATACGGATTTGGCAGGAGAAGACGAAGGTTCGGATTATATTTTGAGTTATCTGCCTAAGATAGAACAAGAGACTTTTACGGTAGGGGTTTCTTACCGGCATTATGCCGGAAGACATGTGCAGACGTACGTGTTGAGCCACAATTACCTGAACGACAAGAATCTGAAATATCGGAATAATGACGAGAGCACTGAGGAGAATCTCACGCTTCGATTGCGTTCCACAGAGCAGAAGACCACGTTCCGTGCAGAAAATATGACGACGTTGTCGGGTGGTTGGACGTTGAAAGAGGGTGCGGAATTGAACTACATGGATTATACCGACCGTGAACGCCGTCTTTTGTCGGTCGGGGACTGGTCTGTCTACCGTACCCATTTGGGGCTTGTCGCCTATGGAGCCTCGTTCTCTGCGGCTTATACGGCTCCGGAAGAACGATGGAGTGCGTCGGTCGGGGTGCGGGCAGACGGCAATAATTATTCATCGCGTATGTCCCGTCCGTGGGAACAGCTATCTCCGCGCGCTTCTTTCCGTTATGTTTTCTCGCCCCATTGGTCGACGGCAGCTTCGGTAGGCTGGTATCACCAATTACCGCCTTACACGGCGTTGGGCTATAAAGACGCGACAGACCGGTTGGTCAACCGGGATTTACGTTATATGAATGTGGCGCAGGTAGCTTGGGGTGGCGAATGGAAAGCCAATGACCGTTGGGCTGTGTCGGTAGAAGGGTTCTATAAGTCTTATCACCGTGTGCCGCTTTCGTTGGCCGACGGGGTTCCGTTAACTTGTAAGGGCACGGATTATGGTGTGGTAGGTAACGAGGCGTTGGTGTCTACGGCACAAGGCCGTGCCTACGGAGTGGAAGCCTTGATGCGTTGGACTTTACCCGACCGTCTGAACCTGACCGGTTCTTTCACCTGGTACCGCAGCGAATACCGTGCCGACCGTCATGCCGCTTATGTTCCTTCGGCGTGGGACAATCGAGTGATTCTGAACATGAGCGGTACGTATGATTTCCCACACCGTTGGAGCGTAGGATTACGGTTGAGTTGCATCGGCGGCTCTCCTTATACGCCATACGATGAGGTAGCCTCGTCCTATGTGACGTATTGGGATGCGAATGGGAAGTCTGCCTACGATTACAGCCGTTATAATGCAGAGCGGCTACCGGGGTATGCCCAACTGGATGTGCGGGTGGACAAAGAATTCTTTTTCAAACGTTGGCGCCTGGGATTGTATCTTGACTTACAGAATGTGACCGTCAGCAAACTACGTCAGCCGGACGTGTTCATGAGTACCGGTGTTGTGGCGAATCCCGAAGCTCCTTTGGAAGAGCAGCGTTATGTGATGCGGCGTGTAGAACAAATAAGCGGGACACTGTTGCCCACGTTGGGGGTGACGGTGGAGTTTTAGGTTGAATATTGCAAATGAGTTTCTTATTCATAACTTAAAACGGTACATATACATGATTTCACGTTCTTCATCCGCAATGACATACGAATAGCAATACGGTGCAACATAACCCATTACCCTTAACCCTTTGGGTACACTTACATCTCCGAAGAGTACACCATCTTTATATATTTGCAGTCCGTCAGTTGATTGAGTTTTTCCCTTTTGGTAAGAACGGAACAACAACCCCGTTTCGTCCACATACTCCAACCAATTATAATACCCTTTGGTTTGACGTTCATTTCTCCAGTTTTTTCTAGATTCCGACAGTGTATTTATAGTAACATAATCCAAATCCATGTTCTTTCCTGCAAATCCAAAGCACACTTGTTCATTATAATCTTTATCATACTGATAGATTAAAGTATCAGCTTCATAAGTAACGTAGAAATTTCCTTTTTGTGAGATGTCAAAATTCACAGTTGAAAATATAGCCTTATCTAAGCTGTTGGTATAATACCCCATTGGATAACCCACAGAAAGTATCCTCCCTAAACTTCTTTTTTCCAGATTAGTCTCCAATATATTGGCTCCTTGTCTTAATTGTTCATCTGTAGTATGTATATAATTACAGTTAGGAAAAGCCAAGTGCACCTTAAAATAGATATTATTACCATACGATCGACAAACATTATCATTATAAACCGGAGTATAGGAATATGGATCTTCATACAAATTGTCACGATCGTAACTTCCATCATTATTAGTTTGTTCATAGACAACCCGGAAATAATCTTCTAACAAAAAATCTTTGTTATAAATATAATATCCGGCATTGTAATCATATAAAACCAATCTCCCGTCAGCCAAAAAAGAATGTGTAGCAATACGACCTATGGTCGTTTCATTTCTAGCTCGTCCTGTTCCTAATTTTCTATCTTTAAACTTACCGTTTAAATCAAAACGGTACAAAGTGCAAAAGTAATTATCTATCACATAAACCCCACTGTCACACTTTCCGGAACTTACTACAAAAGAAGTTGTTACAGAATCCAATAAAACACTATCTATCTCCAATGAAGTTATAGTTACATTCTGTTTAGAATCAGGTTGCAATCGAAAATTGCCTTTTCTTTCCGTAGAACAACTTGACGCGATAAAGACAGCAACAAAGAATAATAATATATTTTTCATGTTTTTGCTTTTTAAGTTAATAATTATCGGCAGAAATATTCATTCCGATTCTTCTTTTCTTAATTCATCCACTAAGTAACAAATAAATCCAAATCTCCTCCAAATTTTTAGCGTGAGCAGAAACGTGAGCGTTTTTCGCAACCCGTTAATACACAGTTTGTTTTGCTGTATGATTAAACAATGTTAAACAAAGCCCGCAAAAGCAATGTTTTGGGCTTGTCAGCGTACGACATGCGCACATTTTCATGAAAATCCAAGCCGAATAAAAAATCATTTAGTTGAAAGCGAAAAATCATTCTCGGCAGAAAAACGGAAAACAATAGAAATAACGACTACAGACACGGGAAAAATCCATGCAAACGTACTTCACTTGAAACATCATTTGAAGCAGTTCAGCCGTTATAAAACGCCTGAAAAAATGTAAAGTAAAGAGCATAAGGACAATACCACTTAAGAAAAATCCACGCCACACTACGGGCCTACATGAAAATTTCCCAACAAGCGTTTGGACTTTTGCGTATCACCTGCCGCATCGAAAGTGTAAAGTTCGGCCATATTGCTGCGCGACCAGTCGGGCGAAAGGTAACGGAAATACTTATGCTCTCCTTCATACGAAAACTGTACCGTATGATACCGGTTGTTTTCTTACGACAAATATTGAAACCGTTTAATTCGGTGATATTTAGAAGCTTTTTCCATATACCATACTGTACATGTCAAAGCCATCGGCCCAATAGTCCTTTTTGATTTCATGTAGGACAAACCCTTGTTTTTCGTAAAATTTATAAGCTGCTTGTGAGGTTCTCACTGTTATTCTTTGAATACTGGGAATGGTTTTCAGGATTTCAAGTCTATAGTTTAATAACTTTGTCCCTAATGACTTGCCTTGGAATTTCGGATGTATCATGTCCCAACTTATTTTCCCGACCGTTTTGTTTTCTGCAAAATTTATTCCACCACTTCCGATGACAGTTCCATCGACGAGTAGGACGTAATACAGTTCTATTTCTTTGTCCAAATATTTGTTTAAATCAGCCGCTTCTTTTTCTGCGAAATAATCGGGCGTGTTCAACTTGATTAGATTCATGACAGCTTCTTTGTCTGTCGGTAGATATTCTCTAATTATAACTGTTCTATTTCGTTGGCATCCAATCCTGTGCATTGTGCAATGATATTTGTGGGAATACCGTTGGATTTCATTTGACGGGCAATCATTTTGGCTTTGTGCTGCTCTCCTTGCTCAAATCCTTGTTCCAGTCCTTGTTCCAGTCCTCGTTCCAAACCTTGTTTCAGTCCTTGTTCCAAACCTTGTTCCAATCCGCGTTTCAGTCCTCGTTCTAGGGCTTTGTGTTCGGCTGTGGCAATGGTGTTTTGCCAATCCCGATACACTTTCAGGCTTTCTTCGTAGCGGTCATATTCTTCTTTGGTGAATTTGGCGATTTCGGCAGCTTTGAACAGTTTGGTGAAGACGCGTTCTTGAAGTGCCGCAGGCTTCTCCATGAGGCGCGTCAGGTTGCGTAACACGAAGAGCCATTTGTCGAACATGTTGCTTAGCTCATTTTCTTGTTTGTTGAATTTCGGCATCTCGAGATAGATGAAAGTCAACTTGTCGTAGAACACTTCCTGAGTCTTCCTGTCCGTCAGTTGTACCTCATGGTGGTAGTATGTGTCATGCTTGTGGTCGAAGGTGAAATTGAGTATGCCAATGACATAGACGGCCTTGAGTTGGTAGTCCCAACTCCCTTTCTTTCCTTGTTCCTGTATGGGGAACGTGGAATAGTAGAGGCTTCTGTCCTTGAAGAACTGTTGTTCTCCACGTTGCATTTCCACTAAGATTTTTTCTTCCCTTTCGTTTTCGCAGTACACGTCGAATACGGCCCGCCGGTCTGCCTCACTGATTCCGAGGTGTTCGGTGTTGAGGTAGGTGAGGGACTTTATTTTTTCTTTGCCATGCAGTAAACTGTTGATGAAACTGAGCAACAAGTCTTTGTTCATTTCTGTGCCGAACAGTTTCTTGAACCCGAAGTCGGTGTAAGGGTTTACGTAACGGTCTTCATTGAATATCTTCTTTCCCATGGTTGTATTCCGTGCTAAAGGGTCGGTGTGACGTTGCAAAGGTAATCTTTTTTGCTATATGAAGCAATTCCAAAGAGGTATTTCTTTGGTACTGTTGGTAAGGTGAAATGCCGGAGGGCTTCTTTCCTTTTCTTTGGTGTTTGGGACTTCATTTAACTCCTTTTGCAGAGAGGCAGGTCTTGGAAATTGGAAGTCTCCAACGGCACGATCCGGTAACGGTTACCCTTTTCCGTGTG
>ULRO01050896.1_pt1 | contig 36267 bp, 34 predicted proteins | sample 1955421 | NCBI WGS metagenome assembly ULRO01 (sample SAMEA4835682, study PRJEB28245) | human gut metagenome | biome: gut microbiome; material: fecal sample | place: Denmark | collected 2008 | reverse complement strand
TATTTTATAATTATGCCTTTTAAGCGGCATAAAAAAATAAGCCCCTGCCGTTAAGGCAAAGGCTTACTTTCGCTTATTATTTTATTACAATTACAGGCACGGAAGCATTTTCGATTACTATATGGCTGACGCTGTTTTTAAACAGGCCTTCAATAGCACCGAAACCGCGCGTGCCTATGATAATGGTATCGCATTTTTCCTTGCGGCACTGCTTGATAATTTCCGGCGCAGGGCGGCTGCCGATAACCAGCACATAAGAGCAGGGAATGTTCTGCTCATCGATTATATGCTTAGCAGCGCCCAAAACTTCGTTGCCTACCTGCATGGCAGGCCCGTTCACGTCACCGGCCAGTTCGCCTTCCAGCGGCAGCTGCGGCGTATGCTGCAAGCCCTCGCGGGCAACGGTTAAAACAACCAGCTCCGATTCCGCCATTTTGGCTATGCCGATGGCATATTCCAGCGCGCGCCACGAATATTCAGTACCGTCTATTGCTACCAATAATTTTTTCAGCATAGTATCACTTTATTTCACAATCAGCACAGGCACAGCCGCATACTGAGAAACCTTGCTGCTGACGCTGCCGAGGAAGAATTCGGCAATGCCGGAAAGGCCGCGGGAACCGATAACGATTGCATCTGCCTGAACTTTTTTGGCAAGGGCGATAATGCGTTCCGAAGGATGGCCAACTTCCATATCGTAGCTTACTTCATGCGGATAATCGCCAACAATGTTTTTAGCGTATTCAAGCACTTTGTCGCCGATGCGTTCCAGTTCGCTGTTACCGCGGCTAATAGTGCTGTGGTCAAGCGGTACTGCCAGCAGAGCTGCGTTATTGTACGGCTGGATAACGTTTACTACAACAATTTCACTGTTAAATTTTCTGCCAATTTCCAAAGCATTATTAAGTGCGCGCCAGGACGTTTCGGAACCGTCGACAGGCACCAGAATTTTTTTAAACATACTACACACCTCCCGATATGGCTTTTGCCATATCTTTTATGTTTTAAAATGTTCTACTTTTTTTAATAAAATCCTGCAAAGCGGCAAATTTTTACGGTTATCTTTCCTCGCGGTCGTACGAAAGGCCCAGAGCCTGCGGGGATGCGCTGCGCCCGCCGCGGCGTTTTAACACCAGCACAAGCACCAGCACCGTAAAAATGTACGGCAGCATATTAAGTATAAAGCCCGATACCGGCACGCCGAGCACCTGCAAATTAAAGCCCAGTGCATCTATGCCGCCGAAAAGATACGAACCTGCCATGGCACGCCAGGGGTCCCACAGGGCAAAAATTACAAGCGCAACGGCAATCCAGCCGCGTCCCGCCGTCATGTTCTCCAGCCAGCTGGGGGCATAGGCAAGCGACAGGTACGCACCGGCAACGCCTGCCAGTGCGCCGCCGACTACAATGTATAAATAGCGCAGGCCGAAAACATTAATGCCCGCCGCATCTACCGCCGCAGGGTTTTCGCCCATGGCACGCAGAAACAGCCCGCTGCGCGTTTTATAAAAATACCACGCCGCAAGCGGCACCAAAAAGTAACTTATATACACCAGCGCATCCTGCTTGAACAGAATGCTGCCGATAATGGGAATATCGCTTAAAAGCGGCACGGCAATTTTGCCGAATACCGCACCGGCAGGCTGGCCCACATAATCCTGCCCCAGGTAGCCGCTGAGCCCTGTGCCGAACAAAGTTACAGCAAGGCCGCTTACAACCTGGTTGGCACGCAGGGTTACGGTTAAAAACGCGTGGATAAGCGCCAAAAGCGCACCGGCGAGCAATGCCGCCGCAACGCCTGCCCACGGGCTGCCAAAGCTGTTGCCCGCAATAAAGCCGGTGCAGGCGCCGATAAGCATCATGCCTTCAACGCCAAGGTTAATAACACCGCTGCGCTCGCAGATAACCTCGCCCAAAGCGGCGTACAAAAGAGGCGTGCCCATGGTGATGGCGGCAGCCAGCAACGAAACGATAAAATCTTCACTCATTTTCAGCACCGCCTTTCACAATACGCAGTTTATAGCCGGTAAAAATTTCCGTGCCAACCACAAAAAACAGCACCGCGCCCTGCAGCATGGTTGCCGCCGCTGCGGAAATGCCCATGGTTTGCAGCATAAAGCCGCCCACGTGAATAACTGCAAACAGAAAAGATACCAGAATAATGGCGGGCGGGTTTAAACGCCCCAGCCACGCTATAATAATGGCAGTGTAGCCGTAACCCGGGCTGATGCCGTGCTGCAGCTTGCCTACAATGCCCGAAACTTCCACCATGCCTGCAAGCCCGCATACCGCGCCGCTGATAAACATGGCAATAAGCACGTTGCGGGCAATATCCATACCGGCATAGCGCGCAGCCGCCGGGTTGGAGCCGATAACCATTGTTTCATAGCCCCAGCGCGAGCTTTTAAACAGCACCGTAAACACTGCCGCCGCAATAAACACTACAAAAATACCGGCGTGTACGCGCAAATCACCAAAACTCGGCAGCATCGCCGCATCCGGGAACGCCGCCGTTAAAGGAAAGTTCAGCCCGTTAGGGTCGCGCCAGTCGCCGTATACCAGATAATCCACCCACAAAATGGCAATGTAGTTCATCATTAAAGTGCTGATAAGTTCGTTAACCAGCCATTTTGTTTTAAACCAGCCCGCAACAAGGCCCCACAAGCCGCCTGCCAGCGCGCCCAAAACAAACATGGCGGGCAGCATACCCGCCGCAGGCAAATCAGGAAAATTAAGCGGCACCCAGGTTGCGGCACAGGCGCCCATGTAAAACTGCCCTTCCGCGCCGATATTCCAAATCTGCATGCGGAACGCAACGGCAATGCCCAGTGCGCACAGCGCCATCGGAATCATTTTTACAAAAGTTTCCGAAAGACCGTAATCGTTGCCCAGCGCGCCGCTGAACATGCTCTCATATACCAGAAGCGGGTCTTTGCCGGTAAGGGCAAAAAACACGCCGCAAAAAACCAGTGCCATCAGCGCCGAAAGTACGGGCAGGCCGATTTGCGCTTTCAGGCTTTGTTCCAGGCGTTTTTCCAGAACTACCTTCATTTGCCCTCACCTCCGTTATCCGTTACACCGGCCATCAGCGCGCCGATTTTTTCAATATCCATATCCTGCACGGCAAATTCGCCCATCAGCTTACCTGCAAACATAACGCCCACGCGGTCTGCCAGGGCTGCAAGTTCTTCCAGTTCTTCCGATACCAGAAGTATCGCCGTGTTTTCTTCTTTAAGTTTTAAAAGCAGCTTGTGCACGGCTTCAATTGCGCCGATATCCAGCCCGCGCACGGGGTACAGCACTACCATCAGCTGCGGTTTGGCTGCAATTTCGCGCCCCAAAAGCAGCTTTTGGATATTGCCGCCGCTCATCATTTTTACCGGCTGGTAAATGCTGCCCTGCTTAATGTCAAATTCTTCAACAATATGTTTGGCGGCGCTTACGGCAGCCTGCCATTTTATGCGCCAGCCTTCGGCAAAACGCACGTTGTATTCTTTTAAAATAATGTTTTCAACGCTGTTTAAGTTCGGAGCAAGGCCGGTGCCAAGGCGGTCCTCCGGCACATAGCTGATGCCTGCTTCAATTTTGGCACGCGGCGGTTTATTGGTAAAATCCTGCCCGCGGTAATACATTTTGCCGCCCATGGAAAGGCGCATACCGGCAATAACCTCCGCCAGCTCGCGCTGACCGTTGCCGCTTACGCCGGCTATGCCGTAAATTTCGCCCGCGCGTATTTCAAAGCTCACATTGTCAAGCGCCAGAGTGTGCATATCGCCAAGGGCGGAGATTTTTTCCAGTTTTAAAACCACATCTCCGCTACCGGCAGGCTTATGCGGATAGTTGGTGTTAAGCTCACGCCCAACCATCATTTGTATCAGCGCGCCGCGGTTGATTTCGCTTTTTTCCATGCGTCCGCTTACCACGCCGCCGCGCAGAACGGTAATGCGGTCTGCCAGTTCTTCAACTTCGTTCAGCTTGTGCGAAATGAACACTACCGCACAGCCGTTGTCCGCCATTTTGCGCAGGTTGGCAAACAGCTCGCGCGTTTCCTGCGGCGTCAGCACCGCCGTAGGTTCGTCAAGTATCAGCACCCGGCTTTTATGGTACAGCATACGCAGAATTTCCACGCGCTGCTTTTCGCCGACGCCAAGCTGCCATACAAAGGCGTGCGGGTCTATTTTTAAGCCGTAGTAACTGCTTAATTCTTCAATGTCGGCCTCCAGCTGTGCCATATCCAGCTTAAAGCTGCCGTGCGTATCGCTTAAGGCAATGTTTTCCGCTACGGTGAAGGATTCAATCAGCTTAAAATGCTGGTGCACCATGCCGATGCCGCTTGAAATGGCGTCCGCCGGCGAAGAAAACTGCGTTTCTTTGCCGTCAACCAGTATTTTGCCTTCCGTCGGCTGGTAAAGCCCGGTTAAAATGCTCATCAGCGTACTTTTGCCGCTGCCGTTTTCGCCAAGCAGCGCATGCACTTCGCCGGGGTATAATTCTAAATCTATTTTATTGTTGGCTATAACGCCCGGAAATTTTTTGGTAATTCCGAGCATGCTTATTAACGGTGTTACCATGTTTATCTTCCCGCCCGTTCAGTTATTTGCCGCTTCTGGCGCGTTCGCCAATCTGCCTTGCCACATGCACGCCGCTGGCACTGGCCTGCGAAAGCCCGCGCGTAATGCCCGCGCCGTCGCCGCAGGCAAACAGGTTGTGTATTTTGGTTTCCAGTTTGCCGTCCAGCTCAAGGCGCGCGCTGTAAAACTTAACTTCCACGCCGTACAAAAGCGTATCGGCATTGGCCATGCCGGGGGCAATTTTATCCAGCGCGTAAATCATTTCGATAATATCGTCAAGCTGGCGTTTGGGCAGCACCAGGCTTAAATCGCCCGGGGTTGCGTTTAAAGTAGGTTTGGTAAAGCTCTTTTTCAAACGGCGCTCATTGGTGCGGCGTCCGTTAATCAAATCGCCGAAACGCTGCAAAAGCACGCCGCCGCCCAGCATATTGCTGAAGGAAGCAATGCGCTTGCCGTACTGGTGCGGTTCGGTAAACGGTTCGGTAAAGGTGTTGCTTACCAAAAGCGCAAAGTTGGTGTTGTTGCTGTGCAGTTTCGGGTCGCGGTAGCTGTGCCCGTTAACCGTTACAATACCGTCGGTGTTTTCGGCCACAACATAACCGTTGGGGTTCATGCAGAAGGTGCGCACCAAATCGTTGTAGCGCTGGGTGCGGTACACAAGCTTGGCCTCGTACACTTCATCGGTAATGTGCTTAAACACCTGCGCAGGCACTTCCACTCGCACGCCGATATCTACCTGGTTATTAATAAAGCTCAGCCCCAAATCCTTGCACTGCTCGGTAAACCATTCCGCACCGGCGCGCCCGGGGGCAGCAATTAAATAAGTACATTCAATTTCGCCCTTGCCGCGTACCGGCAGCACAAATTTTTCGCCTTCACGGAGTATTTTTTCCACGTGGCTGTTGCAGCGGATTTCAATGCCGTTTTCCAGCAGATGCTTATAGATATTTTCCATTATAATAAGGTTATTTTCCGTACCCAGATGCCTTACCTTGGCATTTAAAAGGTGCAGGTCGTAACCCAGCGCTTTGGCGCCGATAGTGCAGTTTTTGGTGCTGAAATATTCGCCAGGCGCACCGTGGCGGCAGTTCAGCTCGTCAACGTAGTCAATCAAATCAATAACTTCGTTATGGGGCAGGTATTCATTCAGCCAGCCGCCAAACTCGGTTGTAAAATTATATTTGCCGTCCGAAAACGCACCGGCGCCGCCGAACCCGCGCATAATATCGCAGGGCACGCAGCGCAGGCAGTGGTCAACCTTTTTCTGCGCCAGCGGGCATTTGCGCTGCTCAATGGGGTGACCTTCCTCCAGAATAACCACTTTTAATTCCGGGTACTTCAACGAAAACTCGTAAGCAGCAAAAACGGCGGCAGGACCGCCGCCGATAAGGGCAACATCAAAAAATTCTCTCATTCAGCATCTTCCTCCGGGGATGTTGTTTTATTTATTAGCCTCCTGGGCTTTTTTGGCTTCTTCTTCACGCATATAATCGGTAATAAGGCAGGTGCTTTCTTCTACCAGCACCAATGCTTTGGTGGCATTCTTTTCCAGCCAGGGCAGAATTTTTTCAATATTTTCGCGTGTATCTACAATTTCTACCGTTACCGGCATATTGGGCAGCCCCGTAAAGAACGAACCGATTTTATAATCGATGCCGCGCTTAACCGAAGCATAACCGCCAATGCCGCGCGTAACCGTGCCGCCTGCCAGTTTAAGGCGCATGGCCTCTTTAATAACGGCCTTAAAAAGCGGCATATCTTCAACAATAACGTCTTCACCGGTATAAACTTTTAAAAAGGTAACTTTTTTAAAATCCATAATTCTCACTGCCTTTCCCAAAACTTAAGGTTTAGCATAAAGACCCTAAATTAATTATACAACAAAATGAGGCAGAATAAAAATAAACCCTGCTCAAAGCAGGGCAATTTTTTAAAAATATTTTGCTATATCCGCCGCGTGCGGCAAAATTATATCGGGGTGGATGTTTTCCTTTTCCACATCCTCCAGCGTGGCTTCGCCGGTTAAAACAAGTACGGATAAAATGCCGTTGTTCAGCCCGAAGGCAATGTCGGTGCTCAGGCGGTCACCAACCATGGCAATTTCGTCTTTTTTATAGCCGGTGCGTTCCATAACAACATCTACCATGTAGTGGTAGGGTTTACCGGTAATGGCAACAGGCTTTTTGCCGGTTGCCGTTTCAATCAGCTTAATCATGGCACCGCAGTCGGGTATAAACTCGCCGCCTTCAATGGGGCAGCGCACATCGGGATGCGTAGCCACATAAGGCACGCCGCGGTCAATCAAGCGGCAGGCTATGGCCAGCTTTTCATAATCAAGCGACATATCAAAACCGACAACCACAAAATCCGTTTTTTCTTCCAACAGCGTCGTCAGCTTAAAGCCGCCTTTAATAATGGTTTCCTTTAATAAATCGGTGCCGAGCACATACAAACTGGCGCCGGGCTTAACCTGCTGCATATAATACACAAAGGCATCGCTGCTGATTAAAACGTTTTTGCGTGTTACCTCAATGCCCATACGGCGCATTTTTTCCACATAATGGCTGTGCCCCTTGGAAGAATTGTTGGTAACCAGGTAAAAATCCCTGCCGTAAGAGCGCAGCTTTTTAAAAAACGCGTCCATGCCGGGAATAAGCGTATTGCCCAGATTAATGGTGCCGTCCATATCGAACAAAAAGCATTTTATTTGTTTCAGCCGTTCCAGTTCAGCCATGCGTTTCTCCTTATCCCAAAAGCAGCCTGTCGCTGTCAAGAGTGTTGCCGGCAGCTTTTTCAAACATCAAAAGCAAATCCTGCGTGGTAAGGTTTTTCTTTTCTTCACCGGCAACGTCTACCAATATGCGCCCGTTATACATCATAATCAGGCGGTTGCCGTATTTCAGCGCGTCGCGCATATTGTGCGTAATCATCAGTGCCGTCAGCTTGTCGCGGTCAATAATGCGCTCGGTAAGCGAAAGCACCTTGGCCGCCGTTTTGGGGTCGAGCGCAGCGGTATGTTCGTCCAAAAGCAAAAGCTTCGGGCGTTTTATTGTTGCCATTAAAAGCGTCAGTGCCTGGCGCTGCCCGCCGGAAAGCAGGCCTACTTTAGCCGTCATGCGGTTTTCAAGGCCGAGGTCAAGCTCTTTAAGCATTTCCATAAACCAGTCGTGGTCTTTTTCGTTCAGGCTCCATTTAAGGCCGGGCGTTTTGCCGCGGCGTGCGGCAATAGCCAGGTTTTCTTCAATCATCATGCCGGCAGCAGTGCCCATCATCGGGTCCTGAAAAACCCTGCCGATATATTTTGCGCGTTTATGTTCCGGCGTTTTGGTAATATCAACGCCGTCGATAACTATTTTGCCGCTGTCAATCGGAAAAACACCGGCAATGGAGTTTAACATTGTGGATTTGCCCGCGCCGTTACCGCCGATAACGGTAACAAAATCGCCGGGCGCAAGATGCAGCGATAAATCCTGCAAAGCAACCTTTTCATTAATGGTGCCCGCAAAAAATGTTTTATGGATATGTTCAACGTGCAGCATCATTTCACCGCCTTTCTGATGCCGACCTTGTCTTTAACAAGCGGCAGCGACAGCGCAAATGCAACCAGAAGCGCCGTAAACAGTTTCAAATCGTTAGGCGGCATGCCCATTTGCAGTACCGCTGCAATAACAATACGGTATACAACGCTGCCCAGCACTACGCTGATAAGGCAGTTTTTAAAGCTGCGCGTACCAAAAAGCACTTCGCCGATAATAACGGACGCAAGGCCGATAACGATTGTGCCGGTGCCCATGCCGACATCGGCAAAGCCGTTGTTCTGCGCAATCAGCGCGCCGCTTAAGGCAACCAGCGCATTACTGATTAAAAGGCCCAGAATAATGGTAATGCGGGTATCAACGCCCTGCGCGCGGATCATCTGCTGGTTATAGCCGGTAGCGCGGATGGCAGCGCCGATTTCCGTACCGAAGAACCAGTAGATAAAAATAACGCAGATAAGGGCGGAAACAGCACCTACCGCAAGCACCGTATAAACATTGTCAAGGCCTGTCAGGGCCTGCATTTCCGTAAAAATTGTATCAATACGCAAAAGCGACAGGTTAGCTTTGCCCATAACGCGCAGGTTTACGGAATACAGCGCAATCATGGTTAAAATACCTGCCAGCAGCGCCGGTATTTTCAATTTGGTATGTAAAAAACCGGTAGCAACGCCCGCCAGCATACCGGCAACGGCAGCGCAGGCAAAAGCGGCAGAAACGGAATAACCTTCCGAAAGCATGGCCGCAGCCACAGCCGCACCAAGTGGGAAACTTCCTTCAACAGTCAAATCGGCAATATCAAGCACGCGGAACGTAATGTAAACGCCCAGCGCCATAATTGCCCACAACAGCCCCTGCGCTATTGTCGGCATTAAAATATCGATCATCTAATCTCCTCCAAAGCAGGCAGTAAAAGCGGGTTTCCCGGGCGGGAAACCCGCAGTGCCTCTTTTTATTCTGCCTCAGCAGCTTTTAAAATTTCTTCCGGAACAGTTACGCCAAGGCGTTCCGCAACCTTTTTATTAACGATAACCTTAAATTTCTTCTGGGTTTCAATAGGCATTTCTGCCGGTTTGGCTTCGCCCTTTAAAATTTTGGCTGCCATTTCGCCGGTTTGTTTGCCAAGCTCGTAATAATTAATGCCTATTACGGCAACGCTGCCTTCAGTATCGGGCCAGCCGCAGGTCATAACCAGTTTGGCAGGCTCGGTTACGCTAATCAGCGTAGGCACTGCCGATGCCATAACATTATCGGTAGGCAGGTACAGGCAGTCAATTTCGCCAATCAGGCTGTGTGCCGCCTGCTGAATATCGTTAACACTGGAAACGGTTGCTTCCTTAACCTCTACGCCTCTTTCAGCAGCATATTTCTTTAAAAGCTCTACCTGCATCTGAGAATTAACTTCGCTCGAAGAATAAATTGTACCTACAACTTTGGCATCCGGCACAAGTTTCAGCAAAAGGTCCAGCTGTTCTTTAATCGGGTTCATATCGCTGGTGCCGGTAACGTTGCCGCCCGGTTTTTCATTGGAAGCAACGAGTTTTGCCGCTTCATAATCGGTTACGGCAGTAGATACAACAGGAATATCTTTTGTTGCGTTGGCAGCGGTTTGTGCCGCGGGTGTAGCAATGGCGCAAATTAAATCAACCTTGTTGCTTACAAAGCGATGGGCAATGTTCTGCAAATTGCTCTGGTCTGCCTGTGCATTCTGGCGGTCAAAAACAACGTTTTCGCCTTCTTTGAAGCCGTTTGCGGCAAGCCCGTCTACAAAACCTTTATTTGCAGCATCAAGCGATGCATGTTCTACCAGTTGTACAATACCAACATTAACTGTTTTTTTAGCAGCAGCTTCCTCTTTTTTATCGCCGCCGCAGCCGCCCATAATACCGGCGGCAAGTGTTAAAGCCAAAGCCGCAGCCAAAACGCGTGCTTTTTTAGATAATTTCATGGATAACTCATTCCTTCCCTAAGGTAAACTTTTTTCTGCATTCAACGCGTTATTTTACAATTTCCGCGTTTTGCAGCACATCCTGCGGGATAGTAATGCCAAGGCGCTTTGCGCCCGCTTCGTTAACAACGGTTTTAAACTGCTTCTGAGTCTGTATTGCCATATCTGCCGGTTTGGCTTCACCTTTTAAAATTTTAGCCGCCATCTCGCCGGTTTCCTTACCGAGCTGGTAGTAATCAATACCAAGCGTTGCAAGACCGCCGCCCTTTACAAGGGCTTCTTCGCCGCAGATAACCGCAAGCCCTGCGTTATCTGTAACGGAAACCAAAGTAGGCATGGAAGATGCAATTACATTATCAGTGGGCACATAAACCACGTCAACCTTCCCTACAAGGCTCTGTGCTGCCTGCTGAATATCGTTTACCGTGGAAACCGTTGCTTCCATGACATTGACGCCCCGTTCAGCAGCCGCTTTTTTCATAATTTCAATCTGAATTTGAGAATTTACTTCGCTGGAGCAGTAAACGGTGCCGATAGTTTTGGCATCCGGCACAATTTTCAAGAGCAAATCAACCTGTTCCTTAATCGGGTTCATATCGCTGGTGCCGGTAACATTACCGCCCGGTTTTTCGTTCGACGCAACAAGTTTGGCCGCCTCGTAATCCGTAACGGCGGTTGCCACAATGGGTATATCCTTGGTGGCGTTGGCCATAACCTGCGCGGCAGGAGTTGCAATGGCGCAGATTAAATCAACTTTGTTGTTGACAAAACGGTGAGCAATATTCTGCAAATTGCTCTGGTCAGCCTGCGCGTTCTGCCTGTCGATAGCAACATTCTCGTTTTCTTTGAAGCCTTTTTCCGCCAGGCCGTCTACAAAGCCTTTATTGGCGGCATCAAGCGCACTGTGTTCTACCAGTTGTACAATACCTACGTTTAACTGCGCTTTACTTCCTGCTTCCTTTTTTTCGCCGCCGCAACCCGCCAGAAGCCCCAATGCCAAAAGCAAAGTTACGCCTGCAGCAAATTTTTTAAGTCCTCTTTTTTTCATAATATCCATCCTTCCATTCTTCAAAATGTCCCCTCAAAACAACAATACTACTATTTTATCATCTATTTTACCATTTATCCGCATAAAAAACAAACTTCCTTAACCAAAATTTTAAAATTTTCTGGTAATTGCTGTGTAAATGTATGCCTAAGGCAGACATTTTATATTAATATGGTTTCTGCACATAAAACGCCTTATTTATGTGCAGTTCTTTTTGCTTATCTGCATATAATCTGCTAAAATATATGCAGATAATTCTTTTTAAGGCGGTTTTATTATGCATAAATTTGATTACAGTTTTTTAGCCGACGGACTTTTGCCTGCTAATCTTGTTAATTTAACGGCTAATATCGCTTCGCTGTCAGTAAAATCTGCGGTACGCAAAACAGATTTTAAAAATGTATTTGCAAGTTTGGAAAATATTGCGAAAGTACAGTCAGTTAAAAGCTCCAATGCAATAGAAGGTATTATTACCAGCGATGAGCGCATTGCCGCTATAGTACATCATAACAGCGCACCACTGAACCACGATGAAGCAGAAATTGCAGGTTACCGCGATGCGCTGAATGAAATTCATCTGTATTACAATGAAATACCTTTTTCTGTAAGCAGCATTTTGCGCCTGCATAGCATACTGTTTGCCTATACCGGTACCGATTTTGCAGGCAAATTTAAAACAGAAGATAATGTAATTTTAGAAATTGACGCGAAAGGAAACAGGCAAATACGCTTCCGTCCCACCCCTGCCGCACAAACTGAAGCAGCCATGGAACAGCTTGTACTTGCTTATATGGAAGCACGCGATAACGCGAACATCAATCAATTGCTTTTAATTCCCTGCGTTATTTTGGACTTTCTTTGTATACACCCTTTCCGGGACGGCAATGGGCGTATGTCACGTCTGCTTTCGCTGCTGCTGCTTTATAAAGCAGGCAACGATATTGGTAAGTACATTTCGTTTGAAGAACAGATAAATAATGCAAAACTTTTTTACTATGACGCGCTGAAAGAATCTTCTCAAGGCTGGGAAGATAACAAAAACAATTATTTTATATTTATGCAGAATTTTTTAGGAACTTTATATATGTGTTATCAGGAACTTAATAAGCGTTTTGCTGTTATTAACAGTAATCGTATTACCAAAAAAGCACGTATTGAAGCCACTGTTTTAAATTCATTAACGCCAATTTCCAAAGCCGAAATTTGTAATATTTTACCGGATATAAGCCCTACAACAGTAGAAGCTGTTTTGGGCAGCATGGTAAAAAATGGCAGTATCGAACGCCTTGGCAACGGGCGCTCCAGCCGTTACATAAATAAACAATAAGCCCGTCAGCGCCAAACAACCCTCCTGCACCTGCTGTACAAGAGGGTTGTTTTTATTTTGCCGTATTTATTTCTGCAATATTTTGCGCGCTATGTCTTCGGTAACAACAAGGTGCGTTACAAGGCCTGTGCGCAGTGCGCCAAGCACGGCTTTGCTGCCTGCCGTAAGGCCTATGGCAACAACTTTAGGCAGCTGCCCCAGAGTTTTCAGCGGCACGCGCACGGCAAAATCGCCTGCGCCGCTGATAAATTCGCCGCGTACATTAAAATAGTACGAAAGCAAACTGCCAACAGCCTGCTGACGCTCCAGTGCGTCTTCAAAACGCAGCGCCGTCGCTTCATCGGGCACACCGGGGTAAGCGCGTATCTCCACAAGCGCCGCCGTGGTATCCTGCCACAGCGATAAAGCCTGACGGTAATCAGGCGTATCTTCCATAGCGTCGCGCGCTTCGCGGCTGCCCGGAAAAGCCTCTGCCTCAAGGCGGAAAGCCTCCCTTGTGCCTCCGGCAAGCAGCAGCGCCAGTTCGTTAACACGGTAACCGCGGTTTGGTATGGCTGTTCTGCCAATCAGCGGAAATATTTTGCCGCTGCCTTTAAGCTCTCCGGCAGAAGCCATTTTGCCTGCAATTTCGCCAAGCGTATAGCCCCAGCCAAGGCCTATGTTTTTTTCGTAGCGCAGTTCACCCGCCAGATATTCCGAAGTTTCACGCAAGAGCGCTTCACGCTGTGCCTGCGGCAGTACAATGCCGCCTTTAATGCCGAAGCGCTGCTGTAAAAGTTTTAAAAGTTCTGCATCGCCTGCAACAGGTGGACGTATTTCAATGTGTACAATGCCTGCTTCGCGTGCGTGCGCCAGCATTTTGCTTACCTGCGGGCGCGACACGCCTATTTTGGCAGCTACCTGGGCCTGCGTCAGCCCGTCTTCGTAATAAAGGCGCGCTGCCTGTACCAGCCCGGCAAGTTCCTTATCCGTAAGCAATTATTTTACTTCCATTAATTCCATTAATATGCCGTCCTTCATAATAAAGGCGATGCGTGTATTCTCGTCGGCCATCCACGGTTCTAAAACCACGCGGTTGGCTTTAAGCTGCTCGTCCATGTCGTCTACATGGTAGGCAACATGCACAAGGGTTTGCAGTTCCTGCGGCAGCGGGGTGTCTTTTTCAAAGCGCAGGTATTCAATGCCGAATTCATTGGTTTCCGGCAGAACGATATGGGTTTTAATGCCTTCGGCATATACGCTGCCTTCCATTACTTTATCGGTAGGCACGCCAACGTGCATAAATTTTTTCATCGGTTATTCCTCCTTCATCAGCTCGTAAGCTTTATAGGCTTCTTCCGGTTTTGCATTTTCGTGGATAACCATGCGGATGGCTTTAAGCATTGCCACAGGGTTTTCGGCCTGCAGCACGTTACGGCCCATATCCACACCAGCAGCGCCTTCGCTGATGGCACGGTACGCCATTTTAAGAGCGTCAAGTTCGGGTATTTTTTTGCCGCCCGCAATAACGATAGGCACGGGGCAGGCTGCGGTAATCTGCTCGAAGTTTTCGCAGTAGTAGGTTTTAATCATGTGCGCGCCAAGTTCCGCAAGCAGGCGTGTTGCCAGTGCAAAATAGCGCGTAGTGCGTTCCATTTCCTTGCCAACGGCCACAACGCCGAGCACGGGAATGCCGTAACGTTCGCCTGCGTCAACGGTGCGCACTAAATTTTCCAGTGAACCGAGCTCGCCGTCAGCACCAACAAAGCACTGCACTGCCATGCAGGAAGCATTCATGCGGATAGCGTCCTCAATGCCGACGCCGATAACGCCGTGGCTCATATCGTCTTTCAAAACGGAGGTATCAGCCGTGCAGCGCAGGGCAATGGCCTTGCGGCAGTCGGGCGGAATGCAGGCACGCAGCGCGCCGCGGGTTGCCATCAGGCAGTCGGCATATTCCATAAGCGGCGGAATTGCCAAATCGAGCCTTTCCAGCCCTGCCGTGCTGCCCATAATGTAGCCGTGGTCAAATGCCAGCATAATGGTGCGGCCGTCTTCGGCAAAAATATGCGAAAGCCTTGTTTTCATGCCCCATTCAGCATGCCCCAGCCCTTTTACATGAAAGGTCTGCGCAGGCGGCTTAATGCCGATGCCGTAATCTTTTGCTATAACATTGCCTTCTTTATCTGCCATAGTAATTCACCTTAGTTTCTGTAATACGGAGTGCGGCACGGAGCATTCCATAAAGCTGTCAGTTCGTCATCCATGCGGGCAATGAACATCTGGAAGCCTGCGGTTTCCTGTACGGTTAAAAGTTCGCCTACATGGCTTGCCACAACTTCAATGCCTTTTTCGGCAAGGTATTTATGGCATTTGCGGAATACAATCAGCTGTTCCATTAAGGTGGTTGCGCCGCTGCCGTTAATAATAACCATCAGTTTTTCGCCGCTCTTAACGTCAAGGTCCTTCAAAAGGGCGTCCATCATAATAACGGCGGTTTCGTCCGCAGATTTCAGCGGCATGCTGCCGCCGCCGCCTTCGCCGTGCTGGCCCATGCCAACTTCCATCATGCCGTCTTCAATATGGGCAATTTCCATGCCGGTTGCCGGATGGGTTGCACCTACGCAGGCAACGGCGATGGTTGCCATGTTATCGGCAAAGCGCTGAGCGATTTCGGCAACTTCTTCAAGGGATTTGCCCTGTGCTGCAGCAGCACCGGCAATTTTATAAAGAGGAATGCAGCCAACCAGACCGCGGCGGTCATCCGCATTGGAGCGCGGTGCGTTGGCAACGTCTTCCTGGGTAACAACTTTGGCAACTTTAATGCCGAGTTTTTTAACCTGTTTCATGGTCAGGTTGCCGGTAAGCATATCCCCGGCATGGTTTAATACAACAAACAGTACGCCGTGGCCTTTATCTGCCATTTTAATGGCTTCAACGCAGGACTGCGGGCCGGGGGCTGCAAAAATATTGCCTGCTACGGAAATATCAATCATGCCTTCGCCTACAAAACCGCTGATGGCAGGTTCATGGCCGGTGCCGCCAAGGGTAACGATGGTTACGCGGTCTGCGTCTTTTAATTTTTTATTAACTACAAGGTTGCCGTCTTCCAGAGATACAATGTCGGGATTGCTCAGGGCAAGGCCTTCCAAAAGCTCCGATGTTAAATTTTCAGGGTCATTGATAAATTTTTTCATTGTTTACAACCTCCATTAGTGCGTAATTTATTTTTAAAAAGCCGCCGCTTTTTAAAGAACTATGCTCTTGCGCCTTTGGCAAGCCCTGCAAAGAAAATTGCCATGGATACGGCTCCCGGGTCTTTATGGCCGAGGCTGCGTTCGCCAACGTTTTTGGCGCGGCCGAATTTAGCGGTCATATCTGCCGTTGCATCGGCGCCTTTTTGGGCAGCTTCTGCCGCAGCGTCCAGAAGCGCTTCAATACTGCCTTCGGTTTCGGCAATGGCGCTTACAGCCGGATAAAAAGCATCAACCAGAGTTTTGTCGCCCACTTTGGCTTTGCTTACATCCATAAAATCTTCTTTCGCCTGCGCAAACATACGCTTAAACTCAATTTCCGTCAGTTCCTGCTGGTCGTCAATGCCGTCTGCCATGCCGGCGAAAATTGTGCCCCAAAGCGGTCCGCTGCTGCCTGCGTTAACGCCCATAAATGCGTCGCCAATGCCTTCCAGGAGAAGGTTCATGGTGGCAATGGTAGTATCTTCGCTGTGCGATTTTAAAATATCGGCAATATGCCCGATGGCAATGCCGTGGTCGCCGTCACCGGCAACGCTGTCCAGCTCGCACAGGTACTGCACGTTGTCTTTCAGGTCAACTGCTGCGGTGTGCAGCATTTTTCTCAATACCGGTAAAGTTAATACGTACATTCTTTCACCTCATTATAATTAGATTGACAGCTTCATTGTAACATTTGCCGGAACATTTGTAAATTAATTTTCAGAAAATTTGATGTAAAAAAGAACTGCGCCGCCAAAGTTTAAAACCTCAGCGGGCAGTTCTAAAAAAGGAGAAAGGATGAATTTAAAATTTGCGGTCTTTAACTGTTAAACCTTTCGCTTGCGCGGATATTATCAGAACGTCATTTCCGCACCGACACGCCACATACGACCGGAATAACCCATATCTTCAGGTGCAGTATCAAACACGTTATCCATACCTACATAAGCACGGTATTTATCGCCCCAGCGCTTATTGATAACAAAATTAAATGTATTAAAGCTGCCATTTTTTTGAGTCCCACCAACAACTTCCTGATACTTATAATCGGAATACCATTTATTCCATGCCATTACACTCCATTCCTGTTTAACAGGTTCAACCCACTCTAATTTAAGTGTATAGGTATTGCGGGCGCTCCAGTCCAATCTGGTATTATTTTCTTTATCCATTGCATCGAGATAAGCATAATCACCAATTAACGTAAAACCATTTCCAAGCGGTTTTTTGATTTCAAATTCTACGCCTTCGGTAGTTGTTTCACTAATATTATCATACTGATATACATCCAAAAATCCACCGGTTTGAATTAATCTTTGAGAAATAGCATCTTCTTTCTCATTTTTAAAATAAGTTAATTTGGTTTCGGTATCGCCGAATTCTTGCTCATAACTAATTTCATAACCTTTAGATTTTTCAGGTTTCAAATCAGGGTTAGCAATTAATTGCCCATATCCACTAGGGAATATTACATATCCTGTTTCGCTGTATAATTCGTTAATAGAAGGTGCCCTATAACCTTCGCCATAATTAACTTTAATTCGTTGACTGTCAGTAAAGCTATAAGTAGTACCAATATTAGGAGTAGTTTCACTTCCATAAGCATCATGATAGTTATAACGTACAGAAGGTATTACTATAAGTTTTTCCCCTACTTTTAATTCATCCTGTACATATACAGCATATTCCGTACTAGATTTCCCTTCAATACTACCTCCCATTGTCCCAGCTTTATCTGTATTATAATTAGTTGTTTCTGCACCTACAGTCAATCTGTTATTATCATCCAACTTAATGGTATCACGTACCTCAGCACTCCAGAATTTATACTCATCATCTTTAGAAGTTTGGCCTTTTTTTAAAACACCGTAAGTAAAGTTTGCACTGTAATTACTGTTTTCATTATTACCGGTATAAGTTAATGCTGCAGTCTTTTTATCTACTCTACGATTCGTGTAGTTGCCCCTACTTAAATACGCCTGGTCATCATTTTCATAGTCAAGATATAAATTAAGTTTGTTGTTATCATCCATTTCATAATCAACATCCAAACTATAAAATTGTTTCGGCCCATAAAAATTACTCATGGAAGCCCCATCCCACTGGTTAAAACGGACTTTAGTAAAGTTAGCATCGAACGTAGCGCTTAACTTGCCATCCTTACCGGTATCAAAATGATAATAATTGCTCATTTCACGGTCACTTGTAGTTACGCCAACAGTAACCGATTGTTGCTCCGGTTTCTTTGTAATGATATTAATTACACCGGCCTGTGCATCGCTGCCATATAATGCTCCGGCAGGACCACGTACAATTTCAATACGCTCAATATTATTAACATTAATTCTGCTTAAAACATACTGGTTACCACCAGCTGAATCTAATGCTCCTTCACCTGGAATTCTGCGACCATTCAATAAAACTAATACATCTTTTGTACTGCTACCTCTAACAGAAATAAAATTATCCATTGTTCTTGCTTCCGGTACTTCAACATTAGTTGCAAGTCTTAATGCTTCACGCGCATTGGAAGCACCGATATTCTGGATTTCCTCTTTTGTAATTACTTCAACGCTTTGCGGTACTTCTTTTGCAGTAAGCTCCGTTCTCGTAGCAGTTACAACGTATTCTTCTCCCTGATACGAATCCAAATTCTCGCTTTGTTCTGCCGCACTGGCAACCATGCCATTTGCAAAAACTGAACCTGCCGCACACAAGGTTACGGCAATATTTAAAAATCTGCTGCGTTTATTTTTCATTTGCTTTCCACCTCTTTGTTTACCCTTTCAAAATAAATTAAATATTCCCCATCATTTTTATCTTTTGCATAGTTTTTCATATAATCTTTATCCGCAGGCATATCCTTCGGCGATATTACAGCCACAGCAAGTTCGGGATTAAGGTTTTCAAGTTTTTCAACCGTGCCTAAATGCCCGTCAGAATGGAAGCAGCCATTAACATGGAAAATTACGCTGTCAGGATTAGCGTCAAGATAATAAAAAATGCTTTCCGCCATTTTGTCATCCTTAATGCACTGTGCTGCAAAAACCTGATTTAATTTTTCCTGCGAAATTTTCATTACTTCGCCGCCGCGCGTCATATAACCGGCAAACTTTTCTTTGTATGCTCCTTCCGGTGCGTAGGTTTTATCCGGAAGGTATTGCCTGTAACGCGGTTCGATATTTTCTACCGTGCCCTGCTTGGCAAGCGTTGATGCCAGAAAACGCGGGATGTTGCTGGCAATAACCGGTATTTTATGTGCCTTGGCAAATTCAATCATCGGTTTATAATCGGTAATGTAACGCGGCCACGGACGCGATGTTTTAATAAATTCTTCTTCCGTAATTTTACCGGCAAGATAATCATTTACTTTTTCCTGATTATCCTTTTCAAACATTTCCATGGATAATACCAAACGGCTGCCATATTTTTTGTACAGCTTTTTCAATACGTCATATTCTACCGAATGGAGTACATCCTGGTCATGAAATTCCCCAAAAAATATTACGTCATACGGTGTAAATGAATCTACCATTTGCTGCGCAGTAATAACTTTGTCAAGTTTGGTATCGACAATTGTTACATCACTGCTTCCAGCAGCGCCTGCATTTGCCGTACACGCCATAAGTCCTAACATAACACCTGTACATAACATTCTCTGAAACTTTTTCACAGTATCCTTCCTTTCAAAATTTAACTTAATTTGTTTATTCATTTTCTTCTTTCCCCTAATCCTCCTTTATCTATCACAAAAGCGTTAAAATTCTTAAGTTAGCTTTTGCTAACCACAATTTATTTTTTATCCCCTTCACCGCAGTAGCAAAGGGGTAAAATAACTTTGTTTATTGGGTTTTACTTTTTATCAATAAAGCTGCTGGTAATAAAGCTCTATCGTTTCCATTAAATAATCGGCACCTTTAATGCCCATAAACGGCAAATGCGTTGCCACCTGGCTGCCGTTTATAACAGGCGCGCTGATGCGCAGGCATGTATTTGTGTTATCACACTGCATTATGGATACATCATCTGCCAGCACTAATGTGTTTTGCAGACTACGGAAAATATCCAGCCGTTCTTTTTCATCGGCGTAAAATTTTACGTCCGGCACAGGGTTCATAACAGATTTTAACGCATGGCTGCAAATTTTATGCGTTACGTCAAAACCAGCTTCTTTTAAAAATTCGGCAATGCAGCAAACTGTGTCGTAATCAGCTTTTACAACTGCCTGCGGGCGTTTTTTTAAGCCGCCCATCATGGCATACATACCCAACATACCAAAGCTGCGCATTTTTTTGCCAAGCTCTGCCATCAATGCTGGCGCTATGGGCTTGCCTGCCGCAGCGCTTACCTGTTGCAAAAAAGCCATTGTTTTTTTATAGCCGTAAGGCGGGCAGTAAACATATGGCGTGCCGAATTTTTCTTTTAAATATTCCGCCGCTTCCAGTGCTTCGCTGCAAAACACAAGGTTCAGTGATGCCGCTGCCATATTTTTAATCTGCTCAACAGTTGTATCGCAGCACAGGCAGGCAACTGGCTGCATGCCAAAGGCGTCACGCATAAGGTTCTGCACTTCCCACACATCCGATTCCATGCGGTAACGCCCCATGGACGCACCCAGAATATTATAGCTGCCGTCAATTTTATCCGATTTTTGCGGAAGGTTTTTGACAAGAAGTTTGTAAACTTCGTTCAGGCCGATGCCGTAATCGCCGCGGAAACCGCCCTGCTCGAAGCTGACGAGTTTAGCCTTTACTTCGTTTTGCATGTAGTTGCAAACGCCTTTGATATCCGTACCGATAACGGCGGAAACCGACGATGCTACAACAAAAATCACTTCCGGCTCATAGCTTGCGTCAAGTTCTTTAATGGCGTTTTCAAGCCTGGTAACGTCGCCCATTACCACATCGTCTTCGCTCATGTGCGTTGTAAACAGGCGGTTTTCAAAATCAATGCCAAGCGTACCATACAACCCCATGCTGAAATGCGTTGTCCCTGCCGGGCCGTATTCCAGCACAAGGCTGTTTTTTACGCTCAGCAGACTCCAGATTATCGCCATTCTGTCAGATGGGACGGGTAAATATCTGCATAAACTCATAATCCGGCTTCCTTTCTGTAAATTTTAGCTTCTTCTGCCGCCACAGTTATCTGCTTAAGCAGATAATTTGTTACTTCAAAGCCAAGCATGCTGCCCGCGGCGTCGCTGTGCACAATGGCGATACCTTTTTTGCGCAGGCGCGCGCCAAATTCATGCCCCATATAAAGCCATGGGTGCAGTTCATCATATACATACTGCATGGGCGCAATGTTAGCAGCCTTGCATACCAGTGGGTCTGTGTGTTTTAAAATTTCCTGCACATAGTAATCATTTTCCTCGCTGAAGCGGTTGGTTTGTATTACCTGCGGCACCATCCCAAGCGATGCCAGAAAGGCATTCATCTCAAAACAATAGTATGGTGTATTGCCATAAATATAGCTTACGCCGCCGAGGGCTTTGCCTGCCGCTGTTACAGCTTCTTTTGCTTCATTATAATAGGCGGCAATTTCTTCCGGCAACGGCACGCCGAGATATTCAAAAAGTTCTTTATAGCTTGCATAAATCTTATCAGGATAAACAAATTTATTAAAATACACATAGGGAATGCCGAAGCGGGCTTTCATCTTTTTAGCCAGCGGCAGTGCGATATCATTTACCACAATGTTTACGCGCGCGGCGGCAGCGTTTTTAATTTCATCCACGGTTGTGCCGGCAGGAAGCTGCATACCGATTTTAACACCTGCTTTAACCAACATTTTGTAAAGTTCCGTTGTTTTAAATTCGCCCATGCGTTGACCCAGCACGTTTGCGGTATCGTTCTGCGGCACTTTTTCCATCATGTCAAAGCAGGCAGTAATTGTACGTTCCAGTCCGGGCAGGTGGTCCTCGCATTTAAAATGTTCGGTATGCACTGCCATAACGGGTATGCCGTAAGCATCGCTCAGCTCAGCAGCAATGGCATCGTAGTCATCGCCGATAACCTCTACCACACAGGTAGTTACCAAAAATACACATTCAGGTTTGTATTCGGCAACAATTTCTTTAAACGCTTTATGCATTTTGGGCGTGCTGCCGAAGGTTACGTCGTGCCCGTCCAACACTACCGATACGCAGCGCCCGCCCGGACCGCCAAAACGCTCCGAATGCAGCGTCATGCTTTTGGTGTAATAGGTGCATTCATCTGTGCCTACAACTACAAGCAGCGCGCCTTTAATGCCGCCAACTGCCATAGCCGCACCCATCAGCGGGCAGTGCGTGCCGGGAAACATGGCCTGCGTAAGCTGCGGTATGTCCTTAATGCTTTCAACACTGCTCAGCGGCTTTAATTTAGCCACCAAGTCTTTTCCGTTTATAGTCATAAACTGCTCCTTTCGGTTAAACTATCTCTTTAAATGCCAGCAGCGGCTTGCTGCGTCCGGGTATTTGCAGCACATCACATTCCACGTTGTAAACCTCGCGCAGCATTTGCGGCGTTATTACTTCCAACGGACCGCCTTCACTGTATTTGCGTCCGTTTTTTATAACGATAATGCGGTCGCTTACTTCAAGCGCCTGGCTTAAATCGTGCAGCACCATTACCACGCCGATGCCGTTTTCGCTGTTCAGTTTTTTTACAAGCCGCATTGTTTCCTGCTGATGCGCTATATCAAGGTAGGTTGTAGGCTCGTCCAAAAACAGGATATCCGGCTGCTGCGCCAGTACGGTTGCAATCCACACGCGCTGTGCTTCACCACCACTGCATTCGTTGATAAACTTGTCGCGCAGCGCCCATGTACCTGTTACCTTCAGCGCCCAATCCACTACTTCTTCATCCTGCCTGCTGTTGCGTTGATACCACTTCTGGTATGGCACGCGCCCGTAACCGACAAGGTCACGCACTTTAAAATCCGGCGGTGCGTTATGCCGCTGCGGCAGCACGCCCATGCAGCGTGCCAGCACGGCAGCATTTACATTTTTCAGGTCCTCACCGTCCAGATAAACCGTGCCTTTAGTATATTTTAAGAGCCTTGTTACAGCCTTCATAACAGTTGATTTACCGCTGCCGTTAGGGCCGATAATTGTGGTAATTTCTCCGCGGTGCAGCGTAATGTCAAATTCCGGCACAACAATGCGCCCGCCGTAACCTATCTCAAGTTTTACGCCTTTAACTTCCACTTACTCTGCCCTTCTTTCTCAGCATATATAAAAAGAACGGCCCGCCTGTTGCTGCCATTACAATGCCGACAGGTATTTCCATACCGGTAACCAGCGTGCGCCCCAGCGTATCTGCCGCCAGCAAAAGTAGCGCCCCCAAAAGCGTGCTTACTGGCAAAAGCGCTCGGTAATCGCTGCCAACCATCATGCGGGCAATATGCGGTACAACAAGGCCTATAAAGCCAATCATCCCGGCGACGGAAACTGTTGCCGCCGCTAAAAACGCACCCACCGCTGACAACAGGATGCGTACACGGCTCACGTTAACACCGAGGCCTGATGCCATTTCGTCACCAAGTTGCAAAATGTTGGCGCTTTTAATGCAGGCAAACCCGCAGATAAGGCCGATAAGCGAATATGCGCTGATAACATAAATCTGTTCCCAGTTGCAGCCGGAAAGACTGCCGTTCATAAAAGCCAGCACATTGGAAAGGTTGTCCGAATTAAGCATTTGCAAAAAGGCGTTGTATGCCCCCAGCACTGTGTTAATGGCCACGCCGGAAAGGATGATGCGTACCGGGTCAACGCCGTCGTGCCACGCTAAAATATAAATTAAAACGCATGCCAGCGATGCACCACCGAAAGCAAACAGCGGCACCGCCGAAAGCATGGCCGGATAAAGCAGAAGTATGGTTGTAGCAGCCGTTGCCGCACCAGCCGATACGCCGATAATGCCCGGGTCGGCCAGCGGGTTGCGCATTACGGACTGTAAAAGCGCACCGGCAACAGCTAGGCATGCACCAACTTCCAAAGCCATAATAATCCTCGGCAGGCGCAGGTTATAAACTACAATCTGCACCGGGCCTTCTGCGCCGTAAATAACGGCGTCGGCAATCTGTTTCAGCGAATAATCCGCACTGCCGATTGTTAATGCGCCAAGGCTCATCAGCACAATCAGCGCTGCCAGCAGCACGCAAACGGCGCTTACCTTAAATAAACTTATTGTTTTCATTTTATTTTTCCGCCGTTTCCAGCATATCAATAAGGCTGTTTATACGGTCAACAATATCAATTCCGCCGGAAGCAATATAGCCTACCGGCAGATATATAACATGCCCTTCGCGGATGGCCTTAATGCTGTTCCAGTAATCAGGATTTTTAGCAAAATCTTCTTCCATCAGCTGTTGGTGTTCTTCCGCAGTTGCCGAACCGCCAACGCACAAAAGCAAATCAGGCTCATAGCCCAGCGCCTGTTCGCGGTCTAAAAGGGCAAGGCTGCTTTCGGTATTTTTATAAACATTGTCATAGCCCAACATATCTGCCATGCTGCCAAGCGTGCCTTCTTTATTTTGTATAAAATGGCGCGGCGGCGCTGATTGCAACACCATTACCTTTTTACCGGCGTTTTCTTTGCGCATTTCTTCCATGCGTGCTTCAAGATTATCAAAACATTCTTTAATTTTATCCGCTCCTGCGTTGTCTTTGCCGAAAGCTTCAATCAGCACGTCAGTCAGTTCTTTTACCGATTTGTAGGTAACAACGTGGCCTGCATCGACATAATAAACGGGGATTTTTTCGTTCTCTAAAATTTTGCCGTAGCTGTCTTTGGCATGGTAGCCCAAAATTACCAAATCCGGCTGCAAGGCGACAATACTTTCAATATCAAAATTATCGTTCATTGCGGTATTTAACTCTTGCGCGTTTTTAGCAAGCTCATCAGGCCAGCTGAACATTTTGTTTTGCGGTACTGCAACCTGATTAACACCCATCTCGTACAAAGCCAACACAGGGGTATGCGCCAGCGAAACCACGCGCTGCGGTATTTTATCAAGCACCAGCGGTTCTTTAAAACCGTACTTCTGTAAGGCTTCCGGATATCGCAGCACAATTTTACCGACACCATGTTCACCGGCTGCTTTATCCGTACCGCATCCACCAACCGCCAGCACGGCAGCAAGCATTACGGCAATTAACAGTAAAAGCTTCTTCATAACGCACCCCTATTCATCAACGCTCAGTTTAAGCACGCGGTCCGCAAGTTTATTGTAAACCTCCACCATCGGTGAATCCTTAACAAACTCGCTTACCGTTCCACCCATGTTTTCAGCCGTCTGGATATCGCCGCTGCGCGGCACATACAAAACAATTTCCGTTTCAATTTCTTTGGCAGCTTTTTCTACCAGTTCGATTTCGTTTTCAATATTTTTGGCATTTAAAATAATGCCTTTTAAACGTGCGTACCCGCGCCTGCCGAAGTTTTTAATAGCCTGCGCGATATTATTTGCAGCATACAGCGCCATCATCTCGCCGGACGAAACAATAAACACCTCGCGCGCATAGCCGCCGCGTATCGGCATGGCAAAACCGCCGCACACAACATCGCCCAGCACGTCGTAAATTACTACATCTGGCTTGTACACTTCAAAGGCTTCCAGTTCTGCCAGCTTTTCAAATGCCGAGATTATGCCGCGCCCTGCACAGCCGATGCCCGGAGTAGGCCCGCCCGCTTCCACGCACAGCACTCCGCCGAAGCCTTCAAACACAATGTCTTCCAGTTTCAGGCTGTCGCCTTTATTTTTAAGCTGTTCCAACACTGTTGGGATGCGTTTGCCGCCCATTAAATTTTTGGTGGAATCGGATTTGGGGTCGCAGCCAACCTGCATAACTTTGTAACCCTTAAGCGCCAGTGCGGCTGAAAGGTTGGACGTTGTTGTTGACTTGCCAATACCGCCCTTACCGTAAATTGCAATTTTTCTCATCTGATTTCTCCTTTATTTTAATGTTTTAAATCAAATCTGATTGGTATTTCCCAATAGCAGCGTACTTTTTGCCCGGCTGAATTTTCCGCAGCCGTAAAACGCCAGCGGCGGCACGCATTAACAGCCGCATTATCCAGCGGCCTACTGCCGGATGAACTTACTATGTTTATATCTTCCACACTGCCGTCACGCCCTATTAAAAGACGCAGGCGCACCGTGCCGGTAACATTGGTCAAGCGCTGCGTTTCCGGATAAACAGGGCTTACACTGCGCACAACGCGCGGCGGCACTGCCGGGTTAATGGCTATACCGTCACCGCTACCGCTGCCCGTGCCTGTACCGTGGCCACTGCCATGCCCCCCACCGCTGCCACTACCACTTCCGGGTCCAGTGCCGCTGCCTTTGCCTGTTCCACGTCCGCTGCCTTTGCCGCCACCGGTGCCGGTATCATTTTTATCACCGCTGCCGGGCGCGGCTTTTTTAGCAACAAAACTGTGTTCTAAAGGCGCAGTAGCTTTAACTTTTGCAGCAGTATCTGCTATGGCATCAGGTTCATCCTGCTGTGGTGCAGCTGCCTGCGGTACTTCCGCTTCAGCAACTGCCGTGCCGCTGCCACCACCGCCTCCGCCGCCAGCGAACACCGTTATCTCAGTAAAATCATCAGTAAAGCTGCGTATTTGCAAAATACCGGTTACTGCCAGTGCCAACACCAGCAAAATATGCGCCGCAACCGAACCCGCAAAGCTTATCTTCTTTCTGGCGTACTTTTTCATTGCTTCGTACCGTTGCTGGTCGCCAGCCCAAACCGGCTGATACCGGCACCCTTCAATTTATCTACCAGTTCAATTACGCGGCCGTAATCAACATTTTCATCGGCACGGATAACAGCCGCCAGATTTTCGTTCTGCTTTTTTTCAAGCGCAGCCTGCATTAAAAGGCTCTGCATATCTGTCTGTGCATCGCCAAGGTACAAGCTGCCGTCATCTTTAAGCGTTACTGCGAAGGTAGTTGTTGTATCCGTAGCCGCATTGGCTGCTACAGGCAACTTTACGGGTATAGTTTTCAGCTCAACCATATACATGGTAGACAGCATAAAAAATACCAGCAAAAAGAACATAATATCTATCATCGGTATAATCATCAGTTCCGGCTTGCCAAGGTCACGAGGGTCACGCAGTTTCATTGCAGTTCACCCCTTGTTTTGTGCTCCAGAAGCGCTGAAAAGCATTGTTCCATATTGGTAATTATCCCTTCCATGCGGTGCGCAAAATATGAATGTACGCACAGTGCCATAATTGCCACACACAACCCTGTTGCCGTTGCAATAAGCGCCTCGCCGATACCGCCGGTAATCGCCATCGGTGCGCCAGCCTGCAAGTCAAAAATACTGAAAGAATTAATCATACCGATAATGGTACCCAAAAGCCCCAGCAGCGGTGCCATAGTAACTATAATACTTAAATAGTTAAGGTTGCTGCGCAGTTTGGCAATGGCAATGCTGCTTTTGGTTTCAAGATACGCACGGCACTGGCTGCAGCAGCAAAAACTTCCCGCTTCCGCCACAATCTGAGCGCAGTGCCCCTTGCAGCACGAAGCAAGTTTGCCAGCATCGGCATCTTTTTGTTCAGCCAGCAGATTGCAATAACTATCGGCAAACGCATCGCCTGAATCGACTTCTTTGTAATACAGCCAGCGCTCAATTGCTATGCTGACAACAATTACCGAACATAACAAAAGCGGCCACATTACAAAACCGCCCTTCAAAAAATATTCAATTACCGTACTTACTGCTTCCATTTTTGCCTCCTTGAACAAATCCGATAAAATAAAATTAAAAGCCGATTAAAGTTAGCTGTCGCTAACTTTAATCGGCTTTAGTTTCTCATATTTCACAAATTTGTCAACAAAAAGTTAGCAATAACTAACTTTCGGAGTTTATTTAGCATTATAAAGATTGTAATAAACGCCTTTTTTAGCTAACAGTTCAGTATGCGTGCCAGTTTCTTTAACGCAGCCGCTTTCCAGCACTACTATCTTATCGGCGTTCTGCACGGTAGTCAGCCTGTGGGCAATAACAATTGTCGTCCTACCTTCCGCCAGTTTTTCCAATGCGCTTTGTATCTGCTTTTCGTTCTTGTTGTCAAGCGCCGACGTAGCTTCATCCAGCACAACAATGGGCGGATTTTTTAAAAATACCCTGGCTATGGCAATACGCTGCTTTTGTCCGCCGGATAATTTAACGCCGCGTTCGCCGATTTCAGTATCGTATTTTTGTGGCAGCTTTTCTATAAATTCATCCGCTGAAGCGGCCCGTGCCGCCAGCTTAACCTGCTGCAACGATGCCTCTTTATCACCATAAGCAATGTTATAGCTTACAGATTCCGAAAATAAAAACACATCCTGCTGCACCAGCCCTATCTGCCTGCGCAACGCAGATTGCTTAAACTGCCTGATATCCGTACCATCCAGTAAAATGCGCCCGCTGTCCGGCTCGTAAAAGCGAAGCAGCAGGTTGGTAATGGTTGTTTTGCCTGCACCGGTAGCGCCAACAAATGCTACTGTCTGCCCGACTTTTATTGTAAGGCTTAAATTTTTTAGCACCGGCAATTGGCCGTTATAGCCAAAACTTACGTTATCAAAAACAATATCACCTTTGATGCCGCTGCACTCCAAAGCATCCGGGCTGTCTGCAAAATCAGGCTGCTGCTGCATCAACTCGTGCACGCGGTTATATCCGGCCATGCCGCGCTGATAAATTTCGGTAAAAGCAGTAAGCCGCAAAAGCGGCTTCATAAACAGCCCGATATACAAAAAGAAAGCTACAAAATCACTGAGCTGTAATTGACCAGAAGTAACCAGTGCACCGCCTACGCACATCACCACAAGGTTGGTAAAATTTGTAAAAAAGCCCATACTGCCCATAAAATGCGCCAGTATTTTAAAAGACTGCTTGCGCGCTGCCAGATAATTATCACTGGCTTTATCAAAAGCCTGCAATTCTTTATCTTCCACGGCAAAGGCTTTGGTTAAGCGCACACCCGAAAGGCTTTCTTCGACTTTAGCCGTAACATCGCCGGATTTTACACGAAAATTTTTAAAAGACTGCTTCATTTTATAGTTAATGTAAATGGTATGCACCGTTTTAACAATAAGCAGAAAGGTTATTAATAGCCCCAGCCGCCAGTTCATCCAGAATAAAATGACTATCGTGCCAAACATACTGAACAGGCACACTATAATGTCATTCGGCGCGCGAAACGCCAGCTCACTGACTTCTGCAACATCGCCGGTAAGGCGCGCCATAAGCTGCCCGGTTTTAGCGTTGTCAAAAAAACGGAAGGTCATACTTTGCAAATGCACAAACAAATCGCGCCGCATAGCGTTTTCTATCTGCGTGCCCATTACATGCCCATAATACTGCAAAACAAAATTCATGCCGTAATTTACTAAATACAATGCAAGCAGAATACCTGACCACAATAACAGCAAATTGAAATCCTTCTGCGGTATTGCGTCATCAAGTATCTGCCGAACAATAAGCGGGAACAAAAGTTCCATGCCTGCCGTAAAAAATGAGCCGCCAATAATAAATGCCAGTAACATTTTATGTGGACGGTAATATTTCAAAAAGTCTTTTAACATATATACTCCTTTAGTTAGCTTTCGCTTACTAAAATACAGCATTTTTCATATTTTGGCAAGTACAATTTTAAAATACACGTAATAACACTCAAAAAATCAAGGGCACAGCTTAATGCCATGCCCTTACGTTAATTATTTTATTTACACCGTTCCTTCCTCTAAAATTCCCAGTTTGCGCCGCCAGTAACGGCTGTACACCGCCCCTGCCGGATTGTTGGCAAGCACGCGGTCTTTGGTAATAAGGCACGATACCGGCGCTTTGCTTGCCATAGTAAACTGCATATCATGCCCAACGCATAAGCCTACAATAAAATTCAGTTCCGTTCCGGCGCTGTTTAAAAGCTGCGCCTGCATTCTGGGGTTGCACATGGCTTCATGCTTGCCGGGCTTTATTTTTTCCAGCTCCAGCATATCTTTATCAACCGAGCAGACCTTACAGCAAACCGATTCCACCGCAAAGCCCTGGTTTTTAAAATACTGCGCGCAAAAATGCGCTTCGTTGGCAAGGCCTATGCAAAAGGCAATGCCTATTTTCTTCATGCCCAGTTCTTTGGCAAAAAACGCACTTTCTTCAAGGCGCGTCATTTTCATATAGTTGCGGCTTTCGGTCGCCGACGAGGCACGCATCATCCTGCGGTCATCTTCGCTGTAAAAACCGCAGGCCTCCTCATGTGAATATTTTGTACAGTTCTGGCCCTCCGTATAGCATTTGTGATGCGGGCAAAATGCACAATTCATAATAAATCCCTCCTCCGCTGCCTGCCTTGTTATTATTCTGCGGCGGCGCCTTTAAATCCTCTTATCTTAATTGATACTTTTTTACACATTTTCATAGCGCTGCAACCTATTTTTAACTGGAAATACTTCCTATTTTATGGTATTATTGTAGTTGTATCTTTATGTAATTTTTTAAACAAAAGTCACAGCAAGGCAGGCTTATAATATGGAAGAAAATCTGTTCAGCTATCCGGCAGTGCTCAACCTTAACGGCAAACGCTGCGCCGTTATCGGCGGCGGCAAGGTTGCCCTGCGCAAAGTACGCACGCTTCTTGCTTCCGGCGCACAGGTTACGGTTACCGCGCCTGCGGCGGATGCAGCTTTAATAAAACTGGCCGGTGAAGGCCGCATTGCCTTAAACCTGCGCGGCTACCAAAAAGGTGATGCCGACTGCTTTTTAGCTGTTGCCGCAACGGACGACGCGGCACTGAACCGCATTATTGCACAGGATGCGCCGTGCCTTGTTAACGTTATAACAGAGCCGGAACTTGGCAATTTCAGCGTACCCGCACAGCGCAGCAGCGGCAGGTTAACCTTTATCGCTTTCGGCGGAGGGCTGCCTGCATTCTCACGCCTTTTGGTACAGGATATGGCTAAAACCTACGGCGGTAATTTTGCCGCTTTTGCGGATTTTCTGGCAGAGGCACGCCAAAAAGTGCAGCTGCTGCCGCTGACGCCCGCACAGCGCACTGCCTTCTGGCGGAAAATGCTTGATGAAGAAAGTATTGACCTTTTGCACGAAGGCCATCTGAATATATTAAAGGAGCGCATTACAAATGCAATTAATAGTTTTAGGGCTGAACCATAAAACCGCGCCGGTTGAAGTCCGCGAGGGCTTTAACTTCAGCGCCGACCGCATAGCCCGCATTCTGCGCCGCCTGCGCAATTATGACAACCTCGACGAAGCAGTGCTGCTTTCCACCTGCAACCGCACCGAGTTTTACATGGTGCTGGAAGAACCCGTAAGCGGCATGAAGTTCATCCAGACGCTGGTTAAGCATCTGGCTGGCGACGGCTACAAAACAGAATACTTTTACAACTTAAGCGGCGTCAACTGCGTACGCCATCTGTTTAAAGTGGCTTCCAGCCTCGATTCGCTGGTTATCGGCGAGGGGCAGATTTTAAGCCAGATTAAAAACGCTTACCAGATTGCCCGCGAAAACTCCATGACGGGCACGATTTTTAATACCATTTTCAACCGCGCCATTGCAACAGGCAAGCGCGTGCGCACCGAAACCAAAATCGCTTACAGCTCGGTATCGGTATCAAGCGCCGCCGTTGACCTTGCCATGGATGTTTTGGGCAGCATTGAAGACGCCAATATTTTAGTGCTTGGCGCAGGGCGCATGAGCGAACTTACCGCACGCCATTTAATTGACAAAGGCGCCAAAACGATTTTTGTAAGCAACCGCAATTTTGACCACGCCAAAGAGCTTGCCGACAAGTTTAACGGCACGGCCATCGCCTACAATAAATATCTTGAGCAGGCCGAAACTTCGGACATCATCATTACCAGCACCGGCGCGCCGCATTACGTTATCCGCGAAAAGGACATGCTCGAAGTAACCGCAAAACGCGGAGGCAGGCCGCTGATTTTGATTGATATTGCCGTACCGCGCGACGTTGACCCCAAAGTTGCGCAGCTACCCGGCATTACGCTTTATAATATCGACGACCTGGAAGGCGTTGTTGATACCAACAAACATTTCCGCACGCATGAAGCTAAAATGGCGGAAGCTATTATTGAAGAAGAAATTTCCGAGCTTAAAGAGCGCCTGCGTTATTTAACCATGCGCCCCGTTATGGTGCAGCTGCACGAAAAAATGAACTTTCTGCGTGAAAAGGTGCTGAAACGCGCCTTTGCCAAAATGCCGGAACTTACTGAGCATGAACGGCGCATTATCGACATTATGACGCAGCGCCTGGAACATAAATTTCTGCGCGAGCCGATGACGGCCATGAACGCCGCTGCCGGAACGCCGGACGAAGAACGCCTGCGCAAAGTGATTTGCGAGCTGTTTTTGCTGAACGATAAAGGAGAGGACTACATCGGCGATGAAAACAAATTTGATTATCGGGACTAGGCAGAGCCTTTTAGCCATGTGGCAGAGCAACTATATTGCCGGACGCCTGCGCGAGGAATACCCCGGCTGCGAGGTAACGCTTAAAAAGATAGTTACCAAAGGCGACCGCATTTTGGATGTGCCGCTGGCGAAAATAGGCGGCAAAGGCCTGTTTACCAAGGAAATAGAACAGGAGCTTTTGGACGGCACCATTGACCTTGCCGTGCACAGCTTGAAGGATATGCCCACCGTACTGCCGGAAGGGCTGTGCCTGACGGCGATTACCGAGCGCGCAAACGCCGGCGACGCTTTTGTAAGCAACAAATATAACAGCATTGAAGAACTACCCGAAGGCAGCGTGCTTGGCACAAGCAGCCTGCGCCGCCGTGCGCAGCTTCTGGCCAGACGCCCGGACTTAAAAATTGTTGATTTGCGCGGCAACGTAGATACCCGCCTCAAAAAGCTGGACGAAGGGCAGATGGATGCCATTATCCTTGCCGCCGCAGGGCTTACACGCCTCGGCCATGCAGACAGAATTAAGGAAATCATTCCGCAGAGCTACTGCCTGCCTGCCGTTGGCCAGGGTGCACTTGCCATTGAGTGCCGCACCGATAATTTTAAAGTCCGCCAGATGCTGGACTTTTTAAACGATACAGCCACCAAACAGGCAACCGACGCCGAACGCGCCTTTCTGGGCCTGCTCGAAGGCGGCTGCCAGGTACCTATCGGCGTACACGCCGAAGTTAACGAAGGACGCATTGCCATGGAAGCAGTTATTGCTTCTCTGGACGGCAGCACCGTGCTGCGCGACACCGCAGAAGGCAATGCAGCCGACGCCGTAACTTTAGGGCGTACGCTCGGACAAAAAATGCTTGATAACGGCGGCAGAGAAATTCTTGCCGCTATCCTGTAAGGAGAGGAATATATGACAAAACAAGGAAAAGTATATCTCATCGGCGCAGGTCCCGGCGACCCGGGCCTCTTATCCATTAAGGCAATGGAATGTTTAAAAGCGGCAGACGCTGTTGTGTACGACCGTCTGGCCGACCCGCGCATTTTAGCCTATGCCCGCCCGGATGCGGAAATGGTTTACGTAGGCAAAGCCTCTGCCAACCATACCATGCGCCAGCCGGATATTAACAAACTGCTGGTAAAACTTGCTGCCGAAGGCAAAACCGTTGCCCGCCTTAAAGGCGGCGACCCCTTTGTATTTGGCCGCGGCGGCGAAGAAGCCATTGAGCTTCTGGAAGCAGGCCTGCCCTTTGAATTTGTACCGGGTGTAACCAGCGCCATTGCCGTTGCCGAATATGCCGGCATCCCCGTAACGCACAGACGCGTTGCCACAAGCTTTGCCGTTATTACCGGGCACGAAGACCCCACCAAAGGCGAAAGCACCATTAACTGGCAGGGCCTTGCCACCGCTGTTGATACACTGGTATTTTTAATGGGCGTGGAAAACATTCCCAAAATTACGCAGAAACTTATTGAAAACGGACGCAGCGCCGATACCCCGGCCGCCGTTATCCGCTGGGGCACCCATCCCGAACAGCAAACCCTTGTTACCACCGTCGGCACTGCTGCCGCAGATGTTGCCGCCGCAGGGCTGAAGCCGCCTGCCATTTTTATTGTAGGCAACGTGGTAAAACTGCGTGAGCAGCTGCGCTGGTATGACAACAAGCCCCTGTTTGGCAAAACCATTGTTGTAACGCGCGCACGCTCTCAGGCCAGCGCCCTTACAAAACAGCTGGAAGCCGAAGGAGCAAAGGTTATCGAAGCGCCTTCCATTAAGATTGTGCCGCCCGAAACCTACGCCCCGCTTGACGAAGCAATCAAAAACATTCATACCTATAAATGGCTGGTGCTTACCAGCGCCAACGGCGTTAAAGCCTTCTTTGCACGCCTTGCCCACGCAGGGCTTGATGCCCGCGCTCTGGCAGGCGTAAAAATTGCCGCCATTGGCTGCGGCACTGCCAAAGCACTGCAAAGCTGCGGCGTTAAAGCCGACCTCGTTCCCTGCACCTACAAAGCAGAAGAACTTGCCGAAGCCCTTGCGCCCCAGCTTGAAAAAGGCGACAAAGTGCTTATTCCACGCGCCAAAGAAGCGCGCGAAGTACTGCCCGAAACCCTGCGCAGACTCGGCGCGGAAGCAGACGTTATTACCGCCTACGAAACTGCGGCAGTATGCGAAAACGCAGCAGAACTTATGGAAGCGCTGCAAAACAAAGAAGTTGACATGGTTACCTTTACCAGCTCCAGCACCGTTACCAACTTTTTAAAAGTGCTGGGCGGCAGCAAAGAACTGCTTGAAGGCGTTGCCCTTGTTGCAATCGGCCCCGTAACCGCCGAAACCTGCCGTAAAAACGGTTTAACACCCGCCGTAACCGCCGGTACCTTTACCATTGACGGTTTAACGGATGCCATAAAAAGCTATTATATTAAGGAGTGATCACCATGGGCTTTCCCATTTACCGCCCGCGCCGCACACGCGCAACCGAAAACCTGCGCAGCATGATCCGCGAAACAGAGCTTTCCGTCAATGACTTAATCTATCCGCTTTTTGTCGTTCCCGGCAAAAACGTTAAACACGAAATCGAATCCCTGCCCGGCAACTATCACTGGTCGCTCGACCGCCTGCCGGAAGTGCTGGACGAAATTACCGAACTGAAAATCCCGGCAGTTATCCTGTTCGGCATTCCTTCTTACAAAAACGCTACCGGCAGCAGCGCCTGGGACATGGAAGAACCTGTACAACAGGCCTGCCGCCTGATTAAAGAAAAATACCCCGACCTTGTAATCGTTACCGACGTATGCCTGTGCGAATACACTGAACACGGCCACTGCGGCGTACTGGAAAACGGCTGCACCGTAAATAACGACGCAACCCTGCCGCTTTTAGCCAAAGTTGCGGTATCCCACGCCAAGGCCGGTGCCGATATTATCGCCCCGTCCAATATGATGGACGGCTACGTTAAAGCCATCCGCACCGCGCTTGACGAAGAAGGCTTTACCAATATCCCCATCATGGCATATTCCGCAAAATTCGCTTCAGCTTATTACGGCCCGTTCCGCGCCGCAGCCGATTCCGCACCGGAGCACGGCGACCGCAAAGGCTACCAGATGGACCCTGCCAACAGCGACGAAGCACTGCGCGAAGTTGAACTTGACATTGAAGAAGGCGCCGATATTGTTATGGTTAAACCGGCTTTGGCCTTTATGGATATCATCCGCCGCGTAAAGGATACCTTTAACCGCCCGCTGTGCGTTTACAACGTAAGCGGCGAATACGCCATGGTTAAAGCAGCTGCCGAAAGAGGCTGGATTGACGAAAAACGCATTGTTATGGAAACCCTTACCGGTTTTAAACGCGCCGGTGCCAAAATGATTATTACCTACCACGCCCTTGACGCAGCACGCTGGCTGCGCGGAGAATAGGAGGACGACATGCAGCACGCAAAATCCGAAGCCGCTTTTGAAGAAGCAAAACAATATATTCCCGGCGGCGTTAACAGCCCTGTGCGTTCATTCCGCAGCGTAGGCGGCGTACCGCCCATTATTGCCGGCGGAGCAGGCAGCAAACTTACCGATATCGACGGCAACGAATATATCGACTACGTTTTAAGCTACGGCCCGCTGCTGTTGGGCCACGCGCACCCGGTTGTTACCGAAGCCATTAAAAAAGCTGCCGAAAAAGGCTCTTCCTACGGCGCACCGACACTTGCCGAAACCGAACTTGCCAAACTCGTATGCCGCCTTGTGCCTTCTATGGACATGGTACGCATGGTAAACAGCGGCACCGAAGCCACCATGAGCGCACTGCGCCTGGCACGCGCCTATACCGGACGCGACAACATTGTTAAATTCATCGGCTGCTACCACGGCCATCATGACAGCCTGCTCGTTAAAGCAGGCAGCGGCGCTGCAACGCTTGGCGTTCCCGACAGCCCGGGCGTACCGAAAAACGTTGCCGCCAACACCATTACCATTCCGTTTAACGACGAAACTGCACTGGAAGAAGTGTTCCGCACGCAGGGCGAAACCATTGCCGCCGTTATTATGGAACCCACACCCGGCAACATGGGCCTTGTGCTTCCGCACGACGGCTACCTTGCCAAAATACGCGAAATTACAAAACAATACGGTGCGCTTCTCATCTGCGACGAAGTTATGTCCGGCTTCCGCTCCTCGCAGGGCGGCTCGCAGGGCTTATACGGCATCG
>ULRO01089009.1_pt1 | contig 37039 bp, 26 predicted proteins | sample 1955421 | NCBI WGS metagenome assembly ULRO01 (sample SAMEA4835682, study PRJEB28245) | human gut metagenome | biome: gut microbiome; material: fecal sample | place: Denmark | collected 2008 | reverse complement strand
TCGATGTGTTTGAGTATATTTAAACACATTTTGAGTGGCAGATGCTGATATGTGCACCGTGTTTGAAGAGACGAGGCGTGAGGGGATAGCAGAAGGAGAAGCAAAAGGAATTATTGAGACTGGATATGAATTTGGGATTTCAGAAGAAGAGATTCTTGCAAGATTACAGAAAAAGCTGAACATTTCTCTGGCAGAAGCGCAGGAGTATGTAAAAAAGTTCGGCAGGAAAAACGAGGAGAAATGAACAAAATTAACTATCAAAAAGAACTGGAACACCTGATCGATAAGCTTCCGGATCATCACCGGCGGCTGTTTTTGCACAGCTGCTGTGCGCCGTGCTCTAGTTACTGTCTGGAATATTTGCGGCAGTATTTCGACGTGACGGTATTTTATTACAATCCAAACATCAGCTTTTTGGAGGAATACCGGCATCGGGTGGAGGAATTAAAACGTCTGGTGAGCACGCTGAATGAAGAGGCGAAAGGGTCTGAAATGCTGAACCAGATCGCACTTTTGGAGGGCACTTACGAGCCGGAAAAATTTTTCGAGGCGACGAAAGGGCTGGAGGACTGTCCGGAGGGCGGAGAGCGCTGCTTTATCTGCTACGAGCTGCGGCTGCGGGAAGCGGCGAGGTTGGCGGCAGAGGGCGGTTATGATTTTTTTACAACAACGCTGACGATCAGTCCGCTGAAAAATGCGCAGAAGCTCAACGAAATCGGCAGCCAACTGGTGGAGGAATATCATGTGGCGTGCCTGCCGTCGGATTTTAAGAAAAAGGGCGGCTATTTAAGGTCCATCGAGTTAAGCCGCCAGTACGACCTGTACCGTCAGGATTATTGCGGCTGCGTTTTTTCAAAGCGGGAACGCGATAAAAGGATTGTACAGGAAAGCTGAAACAGATATACTAAAAAGCAAAGTACGAAACATGGGCTTTCGAAACGCAAGACGATCAGAAACGGTCGATGAGTCCTAAAACAGGGCGCGGATGTCTGTCAGTGCGTTGTCGATGACATCGAACTGCCAGACGCTGTGTCCGGGAATCCTGTGCTCCGTCAGATAATAATGTCCGTCAAAGGAAGAGATATAATAAGGCGTTCCGCCTCCGGCAAAGTTGTCATAAATATCCTCCCAGCTGCCGGAAGAAAGATCGTTTAAATCCTGCACGCGCAGGATCGTCGCATAATCCTGATTGCCGGTAAGGTCGGTGGAAACGGTGATGTAAAACCAGTCCTGAATGTGTGTCAGCTGGATCATGCCGGAGATTTCGGCAGGAATCGGGAACCGTTCCAGGATCTTCAGGTCTTTTTTGCGGGTGCGCAGAATCGACTGATTGCCGGAAACAAAATACAGGTCGTCGCCGTCAATTGTAAAGGAGCGGACATAAATCTGATCCAGCTCTGGCACAGAGAGAATTTTTTCGAGGGCAACAGAGGGACTGTCCGGATCGGGACGGTAAAAGACGTACAATTGCCCGGTCATGGAGCTGAGTACATAAAAACGTTTTTCCGTTTCATCATAGACGACGTAATGCGGGCGAGTGCCGATTTCGTTGAAAAGCTGGGTAAGGTAAAACTGTCCGTCCTGTTTTTCAAAGATGAGGACGCGGTTGTTTTCGGTGTCATCTGCAAGATAAACGGTGCCGTCCCCTGCGATGGTGTGCCCGCGGTTGATCTGATCGGTCATCACATACCAGTCGGTAAGTGGAGCATCCGGCGTTTTCGAGGTCAGAATCTGATTGTGATAGCAGTCCACCAGAAAATAATCGTCACCGATTTTGGTAATCTGCGTGGGGACACTTAAGGATGGCTGCACATTTTTGACAGGTTCTGAGGAAACGGCTTCAACAGCTTCCGACCAGGAGAGCACCTGAGTGGAAGCGTTTTTTATGGTTTTCAGGATCAGGGCTGCCGCTGCAAAAATCAGGACAGCGAGCAGGATCAAAAAGATTGTAAGTTTTAAATGGGATAAATTTCTTCGTTTCATGTCCCAAAGTATAACATAACAAAAGAAAGGATACCACTATGAAAAAACTGTTGCAGGAATTTAAGGAATTTGCGCTGAGAGGAAATGTCAGGGATCTGGCAGTCGGCGTTATCATTGGTGCTGCGTTTCAGGCGATCATCAATTCGCTGGTAAACGATGTGATTTCACCGCTGATCGGTCTGTTTGCCAATACGGATCTGACGTATCTGTCTGTGATGGTCGGGGATGTGGAAATCCGCTATGGTGCATTTTTGACCGCAGTGATCAATTTCATTATTATGGCAGTGATTATTTTCCTGATGGTAAAAGGGATGAACGCGCTGGCTGGTCTTGGCAAAAAGAAGGAGCCGGAAAAACCTGCTGTGAAAATGTGCCCTTATTGCAGAAGCAAGGTTGCGGCAGAGGCAACCCGCTGTCCGTACTGTACGTCTATGCTGGAAGTGAAAAAAGAAGATAAAAAAGAAGAAAAGAAATAATAGAATGCACGCTCTGCGTGCATTCTATTGTTTACGGTTCCGTCTTCGGAATCTGTACGCCGTCTGCATCCATATAATAGGAGTGCTTCCAGATCAGCTCGGAGATGGGAACTGGCTGATAGCCCTGATCCTCCAGATTGTCGATCAGGTCGGGAAGCGCCTGTGCGGTATAAACAGTTCCGGCATGGAACAGGAGGATAGAGCCGTTTTGGAGTTGGCGACTGTTTAAAATCCGATGGAGGATGTCCTGTGCCCCGTAGTCTTTCCAGTCCATGGAATTGATGTTCCACTGCACCGGATAACCGCCGGATTCCTGGATGAGCCGGATAGCAGAGTTGTCATAGTTTCCGTCTTCAAAACGAAACAACGTCGTTTCAGAATCGGTAAGGCGATCAATTCGCTGCGTGAGATTTTCCAGTGTGAGGGTCTGTTCCCGGATGGAAAGAGATGCCTGCGTTGTCCACAGACCGCCGATATCGTGTCCGGCGTTGTGAATCGTACAGAGCAGCTCCGGATAGTTTTTTGCCCAGGCGTCGGAAACGAAAAAGGTGGCGTGCACATTTTTTTCTTTCAGAATTTCCAAAAGCTGCTGCATGTCTTGTGCACTGTAGGTGCAGTTGAAGGTCAGCGCGACTTTTTTCTGGTCGGTTTCGACACGGCAAATAGGCATAAACGTGCCGTTTACAGAGGCGGACGCCAGTGTTGTTACAGACGGAGGGGCGAGAAAAATGCACGCGCGGGCAAAGGCGAGGACGCCGAGCAAAAACAGGGCGGTCTGGAATGCAGACGAGCGGGAGAGGCTGTGCAGGGAGGGAAAAACGGCATAGTGGCGCAGTTTATTTTGAATCAGATGAACGAAATCTCGGATCATGAAGGCTCCTGCCGAATTTTTGTTACAACTTATGAATGCAGGAAACGGAAAATTCTATTTCACAAAAATTTCATAACCTTTTCGTGCGCTTTCTGGTACACTATAAGGAAAGACTGCAGGCGTTCGTATGCAGAACAGAAGAGAAATGAAAGGAGACTGTTATGTTTTCCTGTATTTTATTTGACCTGGACGGAACGATCAGCGATCCGAAACAGGGAATTTGCGGTTGTGTGCAGTATGCGCTCAGAAGCTTTGGGATTGAAGAACCGGAGCTGGATCGGCTGGAGCCGTTTATCGGACCGCCGCTTGCAGAGAGCTTTATGAAATATTATAACTTTACGGCGGAGCAGGCGCAGGAGGTAGTTGAGAAGTACCGGGAGCGGTTTTCTGTAACCGGTAAATACGAAAATGTGCTGTATCCCGGAATGGGAGCGCTTTTGCATGATCTGAAGGCATCCGGGGCGACGCTGGCGATTGCATCGAGCAAACCGACCGTTTATGTGGAGGATATTCTGGTGCATTTCGGAATCCGGGAATATTTCGACATCGTGGTCGGAAGCGAGCTGGACGGAAGAAGAGTGCACAAAGAAGAAGTGGTTGCAGAGGTGCTGTCCCAGCTTGCAGCGCGGGGCGAAAGCGATCCGGATAAGATGGTGATGATCGGCGACCGCAGCTTCGATGTGGAGGGTGCGAAAGCGATCGGTGCACACTGCATCGCGGTGTCATATGGGTATGCACAGCCGGGAGAGCTGGAAAATGCCGGTGCGGAGATCATTGTCCGGGATGTGGAAGGACTGCGAAGCGTACTGCTGGGCGGCACGCAGGCAGGAAACAGTGCGCAGGCAGGAAGTGGCACGCAGGCAGGAAGCAGCGCGCAGGCAGGAAACAGCACGGCGACTGGCTCGAATACCCTTTCAGAGCGCTACCGCGGCAGCGCTGCCAAAACGAAGACCAAATCCGGGCAGTTCTGGAGTGCAGTTGGAACCAGCGCACTGGCGATGTTTGCCTATTATGTAATCAGTCTCCTAATCAGCAGCGTAATTTTGACGGCGGTATCGGTAGTGTATGCGATCGGGCTGCAGGAGCTGGAGGGCTCTTCCTACAATTTCTGGCTGAATGTGGCTAGCGCACTCTCGACGTTCGGTGCATTTATAATCTGTTACGGAATCTGGCACAAAAAGATTCAGTTTCATTCGACAAAAGAAATCGATAAACTGTCCATCGTTCCGATGGTGATTTTGGCGGCGGCAATTGCAATCGGCATGAACGGTGTTCTGACATTGACAGAATTGTATCGGTTCTCTCCGACCTTTCAGAGGGTTTCGGAAATGCAGTTCGATACGCCGGTGTGGCTGGGAATCATTTCCTACGGCATTCTTGCGCCGCTGGGCGAAGAGATCGTTTTCCGCGGCGTGGTCTATGGACAGCTGCGCAAGGTGTTGAAAGTGCCGTATGCGGTGGTGTTTTCCGGACTGGCGTTCGGTCTGTTCCATGGAAATCTTGTTCAGGCGGTCTATGCGACCGTAATCGGCTGCCTGCTGGCGCTGGTGTATGAATGGTATGGAACGATTGCAGCGCCGATGCTGTTCCACAGCGTTGCGAACCTGTTTGTGTATGTGATGTTAGAGCTGTTGCCCTTTGGCGGCGTATTTTTAAGCGTTCCGTCCTGTGTGCTGTTTTTGGTGCTGTCAGCAGGAAGCCTGTTTTTATTGTGGATGCTGCAGGGAAAGGCGGCATTGCGGCAAAAAGGATGAGCAGAGAAGAAGTTAAGATTAGCTGGTGACAGCGCCTGCATTGCGATGAGAAAAAGATTCTTTGTGAGATGCGCTGCCAAAAAAGAGCGAGGAAGTTGTACGATACAGCTTCCTCGCTCTTTTTTGACAATGGAAGGTTCACGGAGCGTGTATTTTATAACAGGACAATACACAGCCGCTTATCCTTATTCATGACAATAGAATGCTCGCAAAGCGTACATTCTATTGTTCATGACAATAGAATGCTCGCAGAGCGTGCATTCTATTGTTTACAGCAGCTGGATTCCGTGGGCTTCCGCTTCTTTGCGGATTTCCTCTGGCCAGATGGAGCACTGTACTTCTCCGATGTGCGCCTTGCGCAGGAAGAACATACAGATACGGGACTGACCGATACCGCCGCCGATGGTGTAAGGCAGCTCTTCGTTGAGGATTGCTTTCTGGAACGGAAGTTCTGCGCGTTCGGGGCAGCCGGCTTTTTCCAGCTGGGACAGCAGGGCCTCTTTGTCCACGCGGATACCCATAGAGGACAGCTCCAGGGCGATGTCCAGAACAGGATAGTAAACAAGGATGTCGGCGTTTAATGCCCAGTCATCGTAGTCGGGTGCACGGCCGTCGTGGGGCTCGCCGTTTTCGAGCTTATCGCCGATCTGCATGATGCAGACAGCGCCCTTTGCTTTGGTGATGAAATATTCACGCTCCTTGGGCGTGTTGTCCGGGAACATGTCTGCAAGCTCCTGGGTGGTGATGAAGAAAATCTCACGGGGCAGAATCTCTTCGATGTAATCATACTGGATCGCCATGTACATTTCCGTTTTGCGCAGCGCCTTGTAAACGTCGCGGACGGTTGCTTTTAAGGTTTCCAGGTTGCGGTCCTTTTTGTCGATGACCTTTTCCCAGTCCCACTGATCGACGAAAATGGAATGGATGTTGTCAGTCGTTTCGTCGCGGCGGATGGCGTTCATATCCGTGTAAAGACCTTCGCCAAGAGAAAATCCGTATTCCTTGAGGGCGTAGCGTTTCCATTTTGCAAGGGACTGTACAACCTCTGCGCGGTAATCGTTCTGCTCGAGAATGCCGAAGGAAACCGGGCGCTCATAACCGTTTAAGTTATCGTTCATGCCGGAAGCGGGATCGACGAATAACGGAGCAGAGACACGCAGAAGGTTTAAATGACGGACCAGAAGACTCTGGAAAAAGTCTTTCACCGTCTTAATACCGATCTGGGTATCGTGCAGGTTCAGGGCGGAGGAATAATTCTCCGGGATGATTAAGTGTTCCATATTACCTCTTTTCTGCCGCAGGACGGCATATTTCAATAATCTTAGGAAGCTGTAAAAAAGTGTAGAGGACGTTGACTTCTGACAAAAGCTCAGGAAATCAGGAATCAAACGTCTTATGGTGCAGGTACGAAACGCTGCACCAGTTAAAAATTATAGCATAAAATCAGCCGGGTGTCAGGATTTTTTTCCCAAACGCTTCTGAGCAACTCCGATTCCGATAAACACAAGCAGGCAGATCAGGCTGACGATTAGACCGGCGGTCAGACCTGCAGGGCGGTAGGAAAGCTCAATCGTGTGGCTGCCCTCCGTCAGCGGAACGGATAGAAATACACCATCATACACGTCGTAGTCTGCGGCTTCTCCGTCCACCTTCATTGTCCAGCCGGGTTCGTCCGCGATGGATAAAATCAGCCGACCGGCTTTGGTGACGTCGACATGTCCGGTCACATGGCTGGAATCATAAGAATCTACCGTAAAGGGCTGCTCAGAGAGCGTCTGCAGTGTGCGGGACAAAACTGCTTCATCCAGGCGCACAACAACGGCATTCAGCACGCTATCTTCGTCGTTGGTCAGTGTTACATGGTCGCCGATTTCGTGACGACCGAGATCGAGGATATAGTCATATTTGACTTTTTTATACGTTTTGTTGACGCTGGCGGAAGAGATCGAAACGGTATCGATCTTGGAGCTTTTACAGTAAGCGTAGTAATGCCCCTCCGTGTATACATCAAAGAAAACCTGATTGCCGGATTCCTCTGATTCGATGGAAACAAAGAGCGGATCAGAGGTCGAAACAGAAGCCGCCATCTGATTTTGTACCTCGAACGGGTCGGAGGTCTCTTCAGAAAACTCAGAGGAAGAAAGATTCTGTCCATCCTGCAGGATAAATCCGGCAGGCAGCGTCTTGTTGTTTTTGTACAGGTAAACGCCGTCCTGCTCGTCGATCAGCGTGTAGAGGCTGGAATCCTCTGCATCGGAGCGGGAAAACAGGTAGCGGACATTTAGAAGCGCTGCGGAAAGCGGCGTCTGACCGTCAAAGCAGTAAAATACCTTGCTTTCGCTCATGCCCATGCGGTCGTACCAGTCCTGAACCGCCGCGTTGGAGGTGGAAGAAAACAGCGACGCCGTCGGATAGCCTGCCAGCGCACCGTCATTTTTGGTGACGCGGCTGAGCTTTTCGTAGCGGTAAAAATCGGAATCTTTTTCTTCATTACGAGCAACTAACTCCCGGTAGGCGGGAATGCTTTCCAGATAGCTGCTGCGGCTGGTGGTGGAAACGCTCGTCAGCGCCATGTTGTAGGTGGATTCAAAAGCGACCAGCGCCAGCACGGCGATTGCAATCGCACGCTGATACGGGAGGCCGTCTGCAGGCTGTTTTTCTTTCCATTTTTTCCAGGCATAGAGCAGCAGCGCATAGGCAGCAAGCAGGCAGGCGCTCAGCACAAAGGTGCCCTGGGTAAAGGCGTCGTCCTCCACGAGCTTTCCTGCCAGCAAAAGATAACCGAGCCCGCAGGCGAGGGAGACAAACAGCTCGCGCATGGTAAAGCCGTCGAGCTTTGAAAACGCCTCATAGCACATCAGCAGCACGAGCAGGATGTACAAAAAGGACTGACGTGCCGGAAGCGAATCCGGGTAGTTGAAACCGTGCCAGATGAAATTCAGGGTATTGACCGAGAAGCTGACGATGAAAAAGGCGCATAATACCAGTCTGCCGAGCTTTTCCTTCAGAGGAATTTTTCGGTTGACGATATAGAGCGGAATCAGGAAAAAGACTGCGCTGGAGCAGAAAATATTCGGCCAGTGATCCAGACCGGTTTCCCTGGATACACCGGTCGCATGCCGCGCGATTACGTCGAAGAAGGAAAAGTACCAGTTGATCTTTTCCGGAAAGTTGAATTCGGAAAATTCAGTCGCATGCAGGGCAGCGATTTCCGGGATCAGCAGCACGGCGGCGAGACCGCCAGCCAACAGGGAAAATAAAGCAAAACGTCCGATTGCGCCAAGTAGCCTTGCGCGGAACGCTTTCCAGCCATCAGAGCCAAACAGGTTCGGTACGAGCACGAGAAAGTACAGGCACAGGAAGATGCAGACCATGATGGAAAGGTAATAGTTCGATAAAATGCACAGCCCGAGGGTGATGCAGTAGAGGCTGTATTTTTTTTCGAAGACCAGCTTTTCCAGACCGAGAACGATCAGCGGAGCGAGGACGAGGGTATCCATCCACATGACGTTCCAGTTATATGCGGCAACGAAGCCGGACATCGCATAAAATGTGGAAAAGAACAGGACAGAAAGGTCGTTTGTGTGGAATTTTTCTGTCAAAAGCCAGGAAAAGGTGAAGCCGCACAGACCGATTTTAAAAACGACCATGTAGCTCATAAATTCGATTAAATATTTTTCGGGCAAAAGGAGCATTAGCCAGTTGAACGGGCTTGCGCTGTAGTAGCCGTAAAGAGACAGGTAATTGGAGCCCATACCGATGCGCCAGGAGTAGTAGAGCGGTTCGCCGTCGCGCACTTTCCGGACAAATTCTTCCAGAAAGGGGACGTACTGATGGTACATGTCGGAGTGCATGAAGCTCTGATCTCCGAAGGGATAAATGCCGTTGCCGATAAAAATCGCCATCATGGAAAGAAACGGCAGCAGGAAGGAAAAGAAACAGATCTTTTTTTTCATAAAAAAGGAAATCCTCCGCGGTTTAGTCAAAAAGCAGGTAATACTGCAGGGTCTGATAATCATAAAGCAGATCTTTTTGCTTGGATGCAGTGGTAAAGGTTCCGTCGGACAGCGTTACATGGTTGGCTGAAATGACGGGTACTTCCGTGCGCAGCTGCGACAGGAAGTTATCGTAAGCGGATTTTGGAAGCCCGGCGGCGTCCAGCGTCTTTGCCGCAAGATAGTTTGCGCTGATTTCCAGATCGTTTTCCGTTTCGATATCGAAGTTTGCCCAGATAAAGAACGGAACCTTGTAGCGCAGCGCCTCTTCCTCGTCGGTTAAGTCCGCGTCATCTTTGCCGTTTAGCTTCCAGACCGGACGTACGACGGAATCGGCAGGCTGATGATCTCCGAAAAAGACGATTATGGTAGGCTCCTCCTGTGCTTCAAAGTAAGAAACCAGGTTCTGGATGGCGCTGTCAGACAGCCTGATCAAGGACAGGTACGCCGGAAGCAGCTTGGAATCCGAGCCTTCTACCGTGATATCGGGGGAAAAGTTGTCGTAATCTGCCCAGTCGCTGTAGGAGGAATGGTTCTGCATCGTCACGTTGAATAAAAACAGCGGCGTGTCCGCATCTTTTTCCTCGTAGAGCTTTATGATCTTTTCATAGTTGCCCTCGTCACTGACATATTTGCGCACAAGCGGAGAATCTGTGAAAAACTCCTGAAAGTGCATCTCGTCGAAGCCGAGCTTGGGATAAACGAGATTTCTGTCCCAGCCGGCGGCGCGGTACGGGTGCATCGCAATCGTGTAGTAGCCGAGGGAGGAAAGATAGGAGGCCATTGAAGGCGTCTCTTTTTTCACATACTGCTGATACGGGATACTTCCATAAGGAAGAAACGCCATTGAAGCGCCGGTCAGGTATTCAAATTCTGTGTTGGCAGTGTTGCCGCCCTTAACGGAGACGTTTAAGTGACCGGAAATCGTGTTATCCGCGCCGTCGAGCAGGCTGTGCACGAAGGGCATATAATCCTCGTTCGTTGTAAAATCGCCGAGCACGGACGGATCGGAAAACGCCTCGTTCATGATGACGATAATGTTCGGCTTTTGCGCATTGTCCGAGGATGTTCCATCTGCTTCCTGAGAGCCGGTATCATAGGATGCCAGCAGCTCCTTGGCGTTTTCTGCGCTGTAACCGGAGGGCTTATCGACAGAAATGTACTGAAGCTCCATTAAAAACGCAGTTACAGTACCATTTTTAAATTGAATCGTCGTCGGAGTGAAAAGCTTGTTGTAAAGGTGAAGCTTCTGTTCGACGATGTCCTCGCTGTGCAGCATTTTCGTGTAGCCAAAGCATAAAAGACCGCAGGAAAGCGCGAGGCAGACGCGGGCAATCCGGGCTTTTTTATTTTTTTTCGGAAAGCCTTTTTTCAGGGAAAATTCCAGAACCAGAAGCAGGACAAAACAGATCAGCACGATTACTGCGGTGCGGTTCAATTTGTATTCGTAGTTGTCCGCGACGCTGGCAGCGGTCGAGATCGAAAGAATGTCCCACGGCTGGATGGGCGCGCCGCGAAATTCCAGGACGAAATAGTTTGCAAGACCGTAAACGGCGCAGAAGGCGGTTTCGATGCCGAGTGCGCGGCTGATCCTGCCGGTCAGTGCAAATAAAAACAGTGCTGCAAATTCAAACAGTGCCAGATTCATCCCCTGTATATACGGTTTCATGGTCTGGAACGGATTATGCGTGTACCATTCCAGCAGATAAAAATTCAGAACAGGGCCGATCAGCAGAAAAATCCAGGGACTGCTTTTTTTCAGCCAGACAATCCATTTTTTCATAAAACTCCTCTTTTCGTGTAAGGTAAATTCGTTTTCTGTTCCATAATAGTCAGGACTTTGAGGGATGTCAAGGGAGGAAAACGCATATATATAAGAAACAGAAAAAGCTTTCGTTTTTCTTAATAAAGTTTAAATAGGAAAAAAAGAAAGCCTATGTTACAATAAACCAACTGGAGGAAATGCGGACATGGACGATAAAAAAAGGGATCTGATCCCGGTGGCGGCGATTGCTCTTTTTCTGGTAATTATCATCGCGCTGTGCGCAGTACGGCTGCATCAGCGCAGGGAGACACGGGCAGAGATCGCAGAAACGGAAAGCACGCAGATATGGTACGGCGAGGAACAGGCAGAGTCTGCAGAATCAGAGACGAAGGACGCAGCGGATCAGACGGAAGAAACAACAGCGGGGAAAAAGCAGACGACGGAAAGGGGACAGCAGGAGGATGAGACGCTGACAGAGCATCCGGACAGCAAACTTCCAGCAGGCAAAGGGAAGGAAAGTCAGGGTGCCAAGCAGGAGGGCAACCCCCGGACGGTGAGCGGAAACGATCCGTTATCCGGCGCGGAGAGTGCGAACAAGACAAACGAAGAGATGCTTCTGGAGATGTCCGGTTACTGGGAACAGGATAATATGGACGCGGTGGAGGATCTGGCGATGCTGCCCTGGTATATGAGGATGTCGTCGGATATTTCGGATGCAAACAGCTTTTATTATTATGGCGAGCGCAGCAGCGCAGGACAGCCGGACGGAACCGGAATCGCCTGCTATGCGGATAACGCCTATTACTACGGCGAGTGGTCGAATGGCAAACGCGAAGGCAACGGCAAGTGGGTGCGCTTTTACGTTTATTATGACGATGACACTACGTCGGACCGCGCGTACCGCGAGCATATGTATGCCGGAGAATGGAAAAACGACCTGCCGGACGGTGAAGGACAGGAGCATTACGAGCTGGATATGAGCAAGGCTGCCAAAAAGGAGCGCTACATCCAGAATGTGATCGGAACGTTCCGCAGCGGCTTCTACAGCGGAGAAATGTACCTGACGACGTTAAATTGGGACGGCAATCAGGAAGAGTGGAACGGCTTTGCGGACGCGGGAATCTGGAGCCCCTACGGAGCCGGTTCGAACCGCAAGGAGGTACCGGTCTGCCAGGATGTGGACGATGATAACAATTACCTTTGGCTGTCCGTGCGCGACAACAAGAATCGTGGAATCTATGAGCTGATGCCGTAAAACCCTTGACAGAAGTTTCAAAAGCTCGGTATAATAATTGAGTTATACGAAAGAGAAGCGTTCGGCAGCCGAAACAACCGGCTGCCGGAGCGGTGAGCGGTCATGGCGGAATTGGCAGACGCGTTGGTTTTAGGTGCCAATGGGCAACCGTGTGGGTTCGAGTCCCACTGACCGCATGCAGGCAAATGGAAAAGAAGAGAAGGGATGCCGGATCGACAAACAGGGATTTGAAGCTGCTGTTTTGTCGGGCGGCGTCCCTTTTCGCTGTCAGGCGCTACAGGAGAAAAAATCCGGTTGACAACTGTTTTAAATAGTGATATCATTTACGTGTAACAAGGGATTGTAACTCTTTGAGGCATCACCTAAGGGGATGCCTCAAAGAGTTTTTTTTATTTTATAAACATTTATTGCTTGGTTTTTCAAAGCAACTTACAGGACGCTGTTGAAAACAGCTTGATACGCAGGAAGAAATCGTAGTGATAAAAGGGAGTACTAATGAAAGGGTAAGAAGGTATTGCCATGATGATTGTCAAAAAAATCAATAATAATGTAGCCATTGGTGTTGACGGAAACGGGCACGAGGTAGTCTTGTTTGGCAAGGGTATCGGCTTTGGAGAACTCCCTTATAGTATTAATGATATGTCAAAAATAGAGCGTTCATTTTATGATATAGATTACCGATATTACAATTTGTTGTCGGAGATTCCGGAGAACATGTTCCTTTTTACAAGCCGTATCGTTGATGCCATAGAGAGTAAAATTGGCGGTAATCTGAATCCTAATCTGGTGTTTATCCTTGCAGATCATATCAATTTTGCAGTTACCAGATATCGTAAGGGAATGCAAATATCGCTACCTTATTCTTATGAAATTGAGTTTGAATATCCCCACTTGACAAAGCTGGCAAAATGGATCGTCAAAAATATTAATGCAAAATATCAGGTATGCCTGGATAAAGGGGAGGTTACAAGTATAACCATGCATTTGCTGAATGCACTGGAAGGAAAAACGAATCAGGATGATCAGCAGCACCAGAGTCAAATTACCCGAATCATTAAAAACGTAACAAAAATTATAGAGGATTATTTTGGCATTGTTCTTGATAAAAATGACTTCAATTATTTCAGGTTTAAAATTCACTTGAAATATTATGTCCTAAGAAAAGAAAATAATGAAGAATTTATGGACGGTAATATTGATGAACTGTATGATAATATGAAAAATACTTATCCCGATATCTATAACTGCGTATATAATATTGATCAATATTTATATAAAGAATTTAAGAAAAGCTGTACAAGTAACGAATTGCTGTATCTTATGATACATGTTACTCGGTTATGTACACGAGAGGATTGTAACCGCAAGGGCATTACCTCAGCATGAGAGTGCTGGGGTTTTATTTTTGCAGGAACCGTACATTAGCTGTATCGCACTGTAATCCTTATGCGTCATCAGTGTACTGAGAAATACTGACATGTCAATATTTTTCTGCCGTTCGGTTTGCTAAGTGCTCCTTGAAAATTGAATACAGGCAATTTGAGCTTTCATTTAAAAGGCTGTTTTACGAAAACGATGTATCTGCAATAAAGGAGGAAGAAAAATGAAGCTTTTGGTTAAAGGTGATGATTATGGAATTACAAAAAGTGTTACGTATGGAATCATCGAAGCATTTGATCATGGGATTTTAACAAGCTCGGGCATGTTTACGAATATGGAGATCGCCCCATGGGCGGCACAATTTGTAAAAGAAAGGGAAACCTGCTGTTTTGGAATAGACTTTAATCTGGTTTGCGGTCCCTGCGTATCAGATTACAGGGAAATTCCACATTTGGTTGATGAAAATGGCCGTTTTATCAGCTCAAAAATCAGAGTGAATGATCCAAAATGGGCTACGAAAGAAGGGCAGAATGAGTTATTACCGTTTCATGAAGTATATAAAGAAATAGCGGCACAGTATCAGCGTTTTGTTGATTTATGCGGGAGAGCGCCTGCCTATCTGTGTGGGCATTCCATTCAAACCGGCTCTATGGAGGAAGCGTACCGGACGTTATCAGCTGAGACAGGAGTTCCGTTTTGTGATGATCTGTACAAAAAATATAATATCATAGACTTTCGTGACGCGCCGATAAAAAATGACGAATTAATGAATCTGTCAACCAGAGGAAAAGAGTTTCATGCAATGGAACAGTTGAACCGCGATCCGATGAAATTATTTTTTGACAACCTGGAATATCTAAAGGGATTTGAGTATGTGGCGCTTGTCTGCCACCCGGGCTTTGTTGATGCTGATCTGTTAAAATTATCGTCCTGCAGCTTGGAGAGAATGAGAGATCTTGAATTCTACCTTTCAACAGAAATGAAGGACTTTATTTTAGAAAACGGGATTGAGTTAATTTCATTTTCTGATTTGACTGCATAGAGCTTAAAGGAACCTGTATTCCATTTATACCGGGTGGGGTGGTTGCATATCCTCAATGATTGTAAAAAAAATGAGAGGAGGAATCAGGAAAGGGGTGTCTTTCCTGCAAAATTCAATGAATCAAAACTATCATAAGTTAGCTGTTACTTTACTGGAAAAGGTAGGCGGCAAGGATAATGTTATTAATGTATATCATTGTGTTACCCGTTTGCGCTTTCAATTAAAGGATTCAAGTATTCCAAATACGGAAGAAATTGAAAAGATCCAGGGTGTTTTAGGGGTTGTCACGTCAGGGGGACAATATCAAATCATTATCGGGCAGGCTGTTCCTGAGCTTTATAAAAAGGTGGTAGAAATCGGGGGATTTGGAACTCAGGAGGAAATTGCCGAGAATCTGGACGGGGGATTTGAAACTCAGGAGGAAATTGCCGAGAATCTGGACGCTCCAAAAGAAAAAAAAGGGATAAAACAGTTTTTTGCCCAGTTATTTGAATTTATGTCCGCTGTCATGTCACCGATGATTCCGGCGTATTGTGCCGCAGGTTTATTTAAAACGGTTGCCGTAGTATGCGGTCCGGATGTGTTAGCGATATGGGAAACGACAAGTGATTTGTATATAACGTTTAACTTTGCGTATAATGCATGTTTTTATTTCCTACCGATTTATTTGGGCTACACCGCCGCGAAAAAACTCGGGCTTAACGTTATTTTAGGAATGTATCTTGGCGGAATGATGCTTGTTCCGGAATTTGTTGAAATTGCAACTACAAGCGAAGCGTTTACAATACTGGGAATACCATGTAAGCTCGGAACCTATGGAACGACAATTTTTCCGATCCTGTTAAGTGTTTTTGCCTTAAAATATGTAGATATGCTGATCAGTAAGGTTATTCCGCAGATGTTGTCTACATCAATTAAGCCGTTTATTGAAATGTTTATCATGTTACCGCTGGAATTATGTTTATTCTGCCCGTTGGGAACTTTAATCGGTGAGGGGATTGCCCAGGTTATTTTAATGCTTGACAGCGCCCCGTTATTGGTGGGAATCATAGGCGGCTTGTGGCCATTCCTGATCTTGACCGGTATGCATATGCCGATCTTATATGCGGTTATCCTTCCTAATTTATATTCCTTAGGTTATGACACGACTGTTCTTCCGGCGACGCTTACAAATCAGGCGTTGTTGGGGTTGGAGCTGGCTGCTTTACTGAAAATCAAAAATAAAAAAGAACGAATGAATGTATTCCAGTTATTTATCACCTACAATGTGGGAGGTGTCAGTGAGCCGGTGCTTTACGGAATCGGTATGAAATATAAAAAGACATTAATCGCATTGGCGGTCGGAGGAATTTGCGGCGGGTTATTTGCGGCTTTTACCGATGTAGTTTACTATCTGGGACCCAGCTTTCCCCTTATAGGAAACGCGCTTTCCTTCTTCCAGGGCGGGACTAAGAATTTTATCCTGTTCTTTATCAGCGCTCTTATTGCGTGTGTAGTAACGTTTTTGCTTACTTATTTTTATGGCTTTGATAAAAATGATCCTATGTTAAAAAAGGAGGAGGGATAATGAAAAAATTTTCAATTCTGATTGCCGGGGGAGGAAGTACGTTTACTCCGGAAATTCTGCTCTTATTGTTAGAAAAAAGAGAGCAGTTTCCCATCAGAAAAATAAAGTTCTATGACAACGATGAGGAGAGGCAGAAAATAATTGGCGAAGCATGTGGCGTGCTTATTGAGCATAAGGCTCCTGAAATTGAATTTTCATATACAACTGATCCGGAAACCGCATTTACTGATGTCGATTTTGTAATGGCACATATCCGCGTTGGTAAGTATGAGATGCGCGGAAAGGATGAAAAAATACCGCTGAAATATGGTGTGGTAGGGCAAGAAACCTGCGGACCGGGAGGTCTGGCATATGGAATGCGTTCCATCGGACCTGTAATCGAGTTAATCGATTATATGGAAACGTACTCTCCGCATGCGTGGATGCTGAATTATTCGAATCCCGCGGCAATCGTTGCGGAAGCAACAAACCGGCTCAGGCCGGACGCAAGAATCATCAATATCTGTGATATGCCCGTTGGAATAGAGGCAAGAATGGCTGTCATCTGCGGGCTGAAATCCCGAAAGGAGATGATTACCAGGTATTTTGGGCTGAATCACTTTGGCTGGTGGAGTGACATAAGGGATAAAAACGGAAAGGATTTAATGCCGGTAATTAAGGCCTACGTGAAAGAGAACGGGTTTAACACTTCCCAAATAGATGGGCATACAGATGATAAAAGCTGGACGGATACTTATAATAAGGCGAAAGACGTCTATGCGGTTGACCCGAATTTCATTCCAAATACGTATTTAAAGTATTATTTATACCCGGACTATGTGGTGAAGCACTCAGATTTAAATTATACAAGAACAGATGAAGTAAGGGAGGGGAGAGAAAAACGGGTGTTTGAAGAGGCTCGAAGGCTTATTCAGACAAAGAATGTGGAAAATTGCGGCTTCGAAGTGGGAAATCATGCGGAGTATATTGTTGATCTGGCAAGAGCGCTGGCATATAACACACAGGAAAGAATGTTGCTAATCGTGCCCAATCATGGCGCGATTGAAAATTTTTCCTATGACGCAATGATTGAGATTCCCTGTATTGTAGGGAAGAATGGATATGAACCATTAAAGGTCGGGAAAATACCGGTATTCGAAAAAGGGCTTATGGAGCAGCAGGTAGCGGCGGAAAAGCTGGTTGTTGACGCCTGGGTTGAGAAAAGCTATCAAAAAATGTGGCAGGCGATTACCATGTCTAAAACAGTTCCAAGCGCGGCGGTTGCTAAGTTAATACTGGACGATTTGATAGAAGCAAATGTAAAGTACTGGCCGGAGCTTAGATGAACGTGCAGCTCCTGTGCGCCGGAGATTCCTTTTTATTTTCATGTTCCGGCAAAGCAATAGCATAAACGGGAAGAAGCATAAAAAAGTTGCATAAAATGTCTTGCCTGTATAAGCAGGGTTGTTTCACGAAGAATAATTGAATAGCCAAAAATGTTTGAATTTATCGCTTCATGAAACAACCCTGACAGCGGGAGACAGAGTGTTGACAAAATATAAAAAAGTGCTACAATCCTGTCTTTGACAGTTGAAAAACAAAAAAATCGCTGTATCCCTTCATTTTGCTTGGGGTTCAGCGATTTTTTGTATTGCTTTAGAATATAGTATTTTATTCCCGACCTTTACTCTTTTTCTGAATGTTTTTCATTTGTCTTTTTGTGATAAATTTATAATCCGTTTCGAAGCCACAAATGTTGTGCAACGCATCAGTTAACTTGTCTCGAGTGTAAAGTGGAATAAAGCCTTGTTCTTGTATATCGGCGAAATTCATCGTTCTTAATTTATCAAGAATGGTCTCGCAGCTGAACGCATTTTTCAAATCTCTTTCAAGGTATCGATATATCACCAACGCAAGGAAACAGATAAGAAAATGAGCTTTTATACGTATATCGTCATGGAGAAATACTGGTCTTGCTTCAAAATCAGTTTTCATGATTCGAAAACATTCCTCGATTTCCCAACGGCTTTCGCTGACTTTCAAAATGTCTTTTACATCATCGTCCAGGAGGTCCGTTGTTACTGCATATATCCCATCATATAAGGCTTCCTGTTCGATTTTTTCTGTGTCCAGATAATTGTGGATCTTTGCAGCTTCTCCGTCTTCGGTTGCTGCGATTTTCCCTATGAATCGAGCAGGATCATTCGGATTTCGGCGTTCCTTCTTTACCGTACCGATACGGAGCATTTTTTCAGCGCGTTCTACCTGGGCATCCCGTATGGACTTCTGATATCTTGCGTACTTTGGGGAATACGTCACAATCAGCCGTTGATGCAAAGTATGAGGCGTATAGGGTTCGTCTTTATAATACAGTCCATTATCATCTTCTGGGATTTCAGAAAGGTTCACAGGCGTATCATCCGACACACGTCTAAATCCTTTTTTATCTAAGGCCCACTTTTTTTCATCCTTGTTTAACTTTTTGATGGATTGAGTAACGATAAAAGCGCGCTCACCAGCATGGTTTATTCTTTTGATTGTCTCTGAACCAAGCCCTGCATCACTGCAATAGATAAACTTAGTACAGCCGAAATCCTGAAGAACTTTTGTTTCTAGTGGTCTTAAGGAAGTCTGCTCATTTGCATTTCCTGGGAATAGAGAAAAAGCAAGCGGAATGCCGTCTCCATCCATAAACATTCCCATTTGGATGATTGGATTTGGGCGATGTTCCTTACTTTTTCCGTACTTTTTGTCACCATCTTCCTGTTCAATCTCAAAGTAGTAATTCGTACAATCATAATAGAGGATCTTGTCGTTTCTTTTTCCAAGAAGATGGCTGTTTTTATACACTTCCGACTGGATAAAATCGGATTCCTTTCCAAGCACATCCAGGGAGCGGTACAAGTCATGCAGCTGGTAAGAAGGTTTTTCAAGAAACTCTGAAGCGGTTTTGTAAGAGGAACGCTTACTGGTCGGTTCAAGGATCCTTGCATAGATAAGATCAGAAAGGATTGCATTGATGTCATATTTGAATTTATGTTTCTCTTTTAATTTACGGCAGGTTTTATCGAGCTGAATCTGGTAATAGAAAGCTTGCGGAAAAAGGTATCCACCATGATACAGAACCTGCTGGTCATAATCAAGTTTCTGATCAGCGTGGAAGGTGACAGGGACAGCTTTTGTCTGCTGTTCTTTTTTGTATTTCAGAGTTTCTAGGCGGGCTTCTTCTTTTGCCCATCTCATAACATCGTCACGTGTTGGACCATGATCGATCAAAAGTTCCTTGAGCGTACCAAGTTTGCGTACATTTACAGAAGTGCTTTTTCCCTTGTTATTGATATAACTTTTGGCAATGTAAAATGATTCCGAATTTTTGGATTTTGATGTAGTTACTTTCATGACAAATCCCTCCTGGATATAGTATATCACACTTCTGGAAATAATGCCATAGAATACTATAAAATAAAACAGAAAAGTTGACACAAAAAAAGCAGGTACCATAAGGCCTGCGAGCATTTTTTCTTATATTCAACTGTCAAACTTCCGGGCTGTCCGTGCGGGACAACAAGGACCGTGGAATCTATGAGCTGATGCCGTAAAACCCTTGACGGAAGTTTCAAAAGCTCGGTATAATAATTGAGTTATACGAAAGAGAAACCTTCGGCAGTCGAAACAACCGGCTGCCGAAGGGGTGAGCGGTCATGGCGGAATTGGCAGACGCGTTGGTTTTAGGTGCCAATGGGCAACCGTGTGGGTTCGAGTCCCACTGACCGCATGCAGGCAAATGGAAAAGAAGAGAAGGGATGCCGGATCGGCAAACAGGGATTTGAGGCTGCTGTTTTGCCGGGCGGTGTCCCTTTTCGCTGTCAGGCTTTGCGGCGGAGCAATTCGTGGGATCTTTCAGAATTGAATTATGCCAGACAGCAGACAGGGCGCTGCCTGCAAAAGGAGGAATATCATGGAGGGGACTTTAGATTACAGATGGCAGAAAAACGGCATGGCGCTGGGGGGAATCGGCGCGGGAAGCGTGGAAATCTGCCAGAACGGAGAGCTGCGGGAATGGGACATCTGCAACATGGGAAAATGGGGAAGCCCGGATGTGCGCAGACAGAAAAAATTATATGATTATGACACCCATGTGCTGCCGTTTACGGTTCGGGCGCAGCTTGCCGGAAAAGAGCCTGTTGTGCGCAGGCTTTGCCACGACCGGGACAACGGCGAATTTCGGTCGCTGATGTATTCGTGGTACAAAGAAATCGAAAAAATCCGCTGGAACCCGGATTTTCCTGTCTGCAAGCTGCAGTATGAGGACAGCGCGCTTCCGGTAGAAATTCAGGCAGAGTTTGCGTCCCCGTTTGTGCCGGGACAGGAAGCAATCGCAGGCACGCCGGGCTTTTATGTGACATTTACGATCACCAATCCTTCCGATCAGGAAGCAGAGGTTTCGATTCTAGGCAAATTGAAAAATCCGGTCAACCGCGGAATGGAGCAGAGACGGCTGAGAAATCAGCTGACGGCTGAAAAAGGCTGTGCACAGATCGTGATGAAAAGCGATTCCAAAAAAGCGAACGCATCCAATGGCAGTCTTGCGTGGAGCGTTTCGGCGGACGAGGTCAGTTGGATTTTAGGTGAGTTTGAACCATATTTTAAGAATTATGTCATGAACAGCAGATTCGGCGTAACGGAGGAGTCCTATCTGTTTGATTTTCGGGATACCGGAAAGCTTCCGAATCTCGGAACGGAGACGCTGCCGGAGTTTGGAACGGAGCTGACGGAAGAAGAAATTTCCCTGATGGACGAACAGGAGCTGGATGCGCTTTTTGAAAAGCTTTTGCAGATCGCGTGCGTGAGACATCCTTATGACAGAGTGCACCGTTTCGATGAAGCTCTGCTGACACAGCCGGAAATGAAAAGGGAGTTCGTCCTTGCGATCATCCGTCAGTTAAAGCGAATTTTTCCGGATGAAAACGGACAGGAAAACTGGGGCGATTCCGTACTGTGCGGCAGCTGTAAGCTTGCGCCCGGCGAAAGCAGACAGATCCGGTTTGCAGTCGGCTGGTATTTCCCGAATCATTTCGGCGATTCCGGACGTTTTGAGGGACACTGGTATGCAAAGCATTTTGCAGACGCAGGTGAGGTCGTTTCCTATCTGGATCGGGAGCGCGATGCGATACTTCCCACGGTGAAAGAATTTTCTACATTACTGAAAAGCACGAATGTTTCAAAAGAGCTGGCGGACGCGTGGTCGGATCATTTGAGCACGCTGATCAAATGCTCCTGGTGGACAAAGCGGGGCGAGTTCGGTATGTGGGAGGGCTACGGCAGCTGCGGCTTCCATACGACAGACATCACTTATCAGGGTTCATTTGGTATTCTGGCATTGTTTCCAGACCTTCAGAAAAAACAGATGGAAATGGGCGCAAAATTCCAGCGTGGGGACGGACGCGTACACCATTTCTTCACACCGGACCTATCCGGCGTGGATAACGGGTATGATCGTGTGGATATGAATCCGCAGTTTGTGCTGCTGGTGTGCAGAGATTACCTTTGGACAGGCGACAGGGAGTACCTTGCGCGGATGTGGCCGCATATCGAAAAGGCGATGGACAACACACAGCTTCTGGACGGCGACAGGGACGGTCTGCCGGATCATGATACGAGAGCCAACACCTACGATGCATGGGCGATGCAGGGCACGCCCGCTTATATCGCAAGCCTGTGGCTGGCAGCGTTAAAAGCGGCAGTGCGCATGGCCCAGGATCTCGGGGCGCAGGATCGTGCAGCAGCGTGGGAAGCGTTGCTGGAAAAGGGCAGCAAGGCCTTTGTGGAAAAGCTCTGGAACGGCAGATATTTCAGTCTCTGGGCGGACGGCGACAAGCGGGACGACTGCTGCATGACGGACCAGATAGACGGACAGTGGTATGCCCGTCTGCTTGGGCTTGGCAATTTTCTGCCCCAGGATAAGATCGACACTGCGACAGACTGCATTCTTTCAGAAAACTTCCGCCCAGAATCCGGTCTGGTCAACGCCTCCTATCCGGCGCAGGCAACCCCGACACTGTATACCTGGAAAAATGTGCAGATGGAGAGCAACTGGTCCGGCATCGAATATTCTTTCGCATCATTCCTGCTGGAAAACGGCAGATACAAGGAAGCAGCTCAGATCGTGGAAACGGTCGAAAGACGGCACACACAGAATGGCAGACGCTTCAACCACGAGGAATGTGGGGAACACTACTATCGTGCGCTGGCATCCTGGGCAGTGTTACAGTCTTTGACTGGTCTAAAGGCAGATATGCCCAGAGAAAAGCTCAGCTTTTCGCCCGCCCTGCCTGAACTCACCGCGCCGTGGTTTGTGCCGGGCGCATATGGCAAACTGAGCATTGCGGATAACAAAATCCGTATCGAATGCCTGGGCGGCAGCATGAAGTTAAAACAGCTTGGGATCCGCACCGGAATGGAAAAAGCGGTGGTGACGACTATGGGTGCGTCAGCAGAGAACGCCGCAGGCGCAGCACCCTGCGTGCAGACGTATGCGGATGGATTTTTGACGCTGGAGTTTGCGGATGGATTGAAGCTTTGCAGCGGGATGGGCGTGGAGCTTGCAGGGGAATAATTTGCAAAAGAGGAACGAAACAATAGCAATAGAATGCACGCTCAGCGCGCATTCTATTGTTTTTTAGACGAAAAAAACTATTTCCCACGATAAACATAATGTTCCAGACTGATTTTAGAGCTGATTTCCGGAGGTAAAATTAAATGGTGAAGATTAAGACCTTTGGCAACGTGTTTGACGGTGGAATAGAGCTCAGAGTCGATATCTTTTTCGAAAATTGCGAGAACCTGAGAAGGAGAGGAGGTAAGCTTTTTGATATCTTCTAAAAGGGCAGAAGAGGGAATAAATACGTCATTTTCCCTGCTTAGACCAAGGCAGAAATTTACACTGCCCATCACTTTATCAACGAGGAGATAAGGGCGGAGGTTATTATAATCACCGGTGATTTTAGTTATTTTTGAAACATCCATCAATATGGGAAGCGCAGCGAGTTTCAGATGGGAAGTCCCATCGGATTTGAACTGAAATTCATTTAAGCCGAGCTTGTTTTCGATACATTTTCTGTAAAAGTTCTTGGATTGATGCTGCAGTATTTTGCCCTCTGTATTTGTCAGTTCCAATCCGGTCAGGTGTTGGTAATTTCTCTCATGAAATATGACTTCTATAAACCGAATGGAATTATCCTGTCTTTCTCTGAAAATGATAAGCAACTTCTTATGCAAAAGGTTTTGTTGATATTGCTTCGCACAATTCAGAACTCTTTTACGTGCGTCTTCTTTTGTAAACTTCATAAATAGTTCGGAAATCCTCCATAAAGAATAACGGTTAGACTACATATACATAGATTTTCCTGAAAGATCATAAATAATAGATATGGAAAGAGAGAGCAATAGCACCATTGTACTATATACTCCCTCTTTGTGGCTAATTTTAATGTTGTCTGCCAACGACCGGTAAAATACCGGTAAAAATATCGGATTTTAGTGTTGTCCGCCAACGGTCAATCACAGGATTGACAAGCATATCAGATTTTAGTGTTAGCCCACTGGAAAAGCACGCTTTTCCTACTACTATTATTATAGGCAGAGCAGATTTTTATGTCAATAGAAATCATAAATCATTCCCAGATATTCTCCAAATGCGGTGCCTCAAAATATGTATTCGGTCTGCCGCAAACATTTCTTTGGTAGAACGATATATCGACAGGGTGTTGACAAAATATAAAAAAGTGCTATAACTTATTTCAACAATAAAAGGGAGTAGCCAGCACCGAGAGGTGGTTTGAAACCGTCACCCCGACAAGCAGCCAGATGATAATCGATTTGCTGCAGATGTCCGTATTAAATGAAACGCGCGAGACTTTTATTGCAGCTGTCAGGCTGTAATAGAGGCCTCGTTTTTTGTTTCATTGGAAAGGGTGTCCATAGGAAACAAAAACACCCGGGGGAAAAGCACTTTTCCGGAAAAGTCGCCTGACAGCGACCGAAGCTATTTACTTTACGAGTCCACCAGACCGGTGGAGAAAAGGAGAATGAGTATGTTTACAGGAATTAGTTTAGGAGCTGTTGTTGCCATAATCGCAGTGATCGCGCTGCTTGGAATTATCGCTTCCGGGTATGTGAAAGCACCTCCGGACACGGCGTATATTATTTCCGGCCTGCGCAAAAAGATCATTATCGGGAAATCGAGTATCAAGATCCCGTTTCTGGAACGTCTTGACAAGCTGAGTTTAAAGCTGATCCCGATCGATGTGAAGACAGAAGCAGCGGTGCCGACGGCGGATTACATCAACATTCAGGTGGACGCAGCAGTTAACGTCAAGGTTTCCAGCGAGCCCGAAAAATTAAAGCAGGCAGCAGAAAACTTCCTGAATCAGAACACCCAGTACATTGCGCAGGTAGCGAGAGAGGTTCTGGAAGGCAACATGCGTGAGATCGTAGGCCGCATGCGTCTGGAGGAAATGGTCAGCGACCGTCAGAAATTCGCGGACCTGGTAAAGGAAAATGCCGAGCCTGACCTGGCTGCCATGGGTCTGGACGTTGTCAGCTTCAATGTGCAGAACTTTACGGATTCCAATGGTGTCATTGATGACCTTGGTATCGACAACATTTCCCAGATCAAGAAAAAGGCAGCGATTGCAAAGGCTGAGGCAGAAAAAGAAATCGCGGTAGCAAAGGCGGAAGCGGATCGTCAGTCCAACGACGCGCGGATCAATTCCGAAAGAGAGATCGCCATCAAGAACAACGAGCTGGATATGCAGAAGGCAGAGCTTCAGAAAAACGCGGACAGCAAGCGGGCGGAAGCAGATGCGGCATATGAGATCCAGAAAGAGGAACAGCGAAAGACCATCGAAGTAACTGCGGCAAATGCCAACATTGCAAAAGAGGAACGTCTGGTGCTCTTAAAACAGCGTGAAGCAGAGACGATGGAAAAATCGCTGGATGCACAGGTTAAGAAAAAAGCGGAAGCGGAGAAATTCGAACGTCAGCAGAAAGCGGAAGCAGAGCTGTTTGAACGCCAGAAAGAAGCGGAAGCAAAGAAATTTGAAACGGAAAAGGCTGCAGAGGCGCAGCGTGCGAAGGCGGAAGCAGATCTGTTCTCTAAAGAACAGGAAGCCAAAGGTATCCGCATGGTCGGCGAAGCCGAAGCAGAAGCGATTCGCGCCAAAGGTGTTGCGGAGGCGGAAGCGATGGAAAAACGTGCGCAGGCTTATCAGAAATACAACAACGCGGCAATGGCGGAAATGCTCATCAAGGTGCTGCCCGATATCGCAGGCAAGATCGCAGAGCCTCTGACCCAGATCGACAAGATCACGATCATCGGCGGTTCGGACGGATCAAACGGCGTGGACCAGGTAGCAGGAAACGTACCGGCAGTGATGACAAAGCTGTTTGAAACCATGAAAGAAACCGTGGGCATCGACCTTGCGGAAGTTGTAAAAGCGGGAACCTATGATGCAAAAGTGAACCGCAATATCACGATCAACGCAGACGGAGCAAAGCAGGCAGCGGAGGTATTGAAGCAGGAAACTGCTGCAGAAGCATCGGCGGAAATCGCAGAGTAAACAGCTTGGATTGTATTGAAAAAATGTTTTAAACGCATATAATAGAGATATGATAATTGGATGCGGCATACTATAAGGGGAGGTGTTAAATATAGCAACTTCGAGTATTAAAAAGAACTTTTTGGTTTCTGGAGAAAAACAGGCAGAATTGTTTGCGGATGCGATTGAAAGTTCCTATATGGAATCTCTCTGCAGAAAGACGGAAAATGAGTTGAGAATTACCCATCTGCGTGGAGCAGAAGACATCAGAAAGTTTATGGCGAAGAGAAAAGAGGTAAATGCTTAACGAGGTTACAGTGTTAAACATTCGTGAGTATTTGGCTGCAACAGAAAATGGAAGATTTGGAGAGGAGGAATTGAAAGAACTTCTCTCCGAATTTTCCTGCAGTAAAAACGCCGATGTTGAACGATTTTTAAAGGAACAGGCGATAGAATTTACAAAGAAGAATCAGTCAGTAACGTATTTGGTATTCCACAGTCAGGATGCTTCGCTGGTAGGCTACTTTACGCTGGCGATTAAACCGATTTGCGTCAGTGCGGAGAAGTTCAGTAACACGACGAAACGTAAAATAGCCAGAGTCAGTGAGCAACGGGAAAATGAACTTACATATACACTTTCTGCGTATCTGATTGCTCAGCTGGGAAAAAATTTTAGAAATGGGGCAAATCGGAAAATTACAGGAAAGCAGTTGCTTCAGGCAGCTGTTGATATCATTCTGAAATTACAGTATATGACCGGAGGCATGGTATTTTTTCTGGAGGCAGAAAATGAAGAGCATCTGCTGCAGTTTTATGAAGTGGAAAATGGATTTAAAAGATTTGCAGTAAAAGAAACGAATCACAGAGCGAAGAAATCGCAAAAACTGATTCAATTGCTAAAAGTTCTGTAACAGAAACTCCCGGCAAAGCCCCTAAAAAAGGCTCTGCCGGGATTTTTTTACGGAAGTGCTTACGCGTCTTTTCCCTGCCCCTGCGGCGCATTGCGCAGGGTATCCTTCTGCATCCATTTTCCACGCTTATAATAGAGGATAAACAAGATCGATGTAATAGTCCAGGTCAGTGGATAGGAAAATGCCACTGTTGCGACCTCGTGTCTGAGGGGAACGGCAATCGTGATCCAGAGGATTCTCAGGACACAGACCCCAAAGCAGGTCAGCAGCATCGGGAAAAAGGAATCCCCGCAGCCGCGGCAGGTACCGGAAAGGATTTCGATGCAGATGTAAGTAATGTAGGCGGGAGAAACGACACGCATCATGCCGATGCAGATGTTGATGACATTGGTATCGCGTGTGAATAAAAGCAGGATCGTTCCGCCGAAATTCAAAACGATAAAGCTGAGGAAAAGGCTGGTCACGGCAGCAAGACCGAGACAGATGCGGACACTTTTTTTGATACGGTCGTATTTTCCGGCGCCGAAATTCTGCCCGGCGAAGGTCGTGATGGAAACGCCGTAAGCACCCATAATCATCCAGAAAATACTGTCCACTTTTCCGTAAGCGGTCCAGGCTGCGATTGTATCGGTTCCGAAGGAGTTGATGGAGGACTGGATCAACAGGTTGGAAATCGAATACATTGCGGACTGCAGACCGGCAGGCAGACCGATTTTGATAATGTCAAATAAAAGATCGCGGTGAAACCGGATTTTGGAAACGATCAGGCGATAGGAATCCTGTGTGCGCAGCAGGGCGATCAGTGTCAGGATCGCGGAGAAAAACTGGGACGCAATCGTCGCAATTGCAGCTCCGGCAACGCCCATGTCGAGCACGGCGACAAATAAAAGGTCGAGCACAATGTTGACCAGACAGGAAGCGATCAGAAAATAGAGCGGTCGTTTGGAATCGCCGACAGCGCGCAGGATACCGGAGCCCATGTTGTAGATCATGGACGGAATCGTGCCGAGATAATAAATTTTCATATAAGTCAGGGAAAGGGAAAGGATGTCGTCCGGCGTTCCCATCGCGGTCAGGGCAAAGCGTGCGGAAACAAGACCGAGCAGCATAATTACAACGCCGCCTGCAATTGCCAGTGCAATAGCGGTATGAACGGAATCACTGACCCTACGCCGGTTGTCTGCGCCGTAATACTGGGAAATGATAACAGTTGCACCGGAAGAAAGCCCGACGAAAAAGCCGACGAGCAGGTTGATAATCGTGGAAGCAGAGCCCCCGACAGAGGCAAGCGCTTCCTTACCGACAAAGTTGCCGACGATGATCGCATCCGCAGTGTTATAGAGCTGCTGAAAAAATGTTCCAAATAAAATAGGGAAAAAGAAAATCAGAAGCTGCTTCCAGATGACTCCTTCAGTGATCTGATTTGTTGTGTTTTGTGCTGCCTGCTTACTCATAAAGTAAAAAAATCCTCCGTTTTTAAATACTACACAAGGTCAGTATAGACTTGTCTGCAAAGAAACACAAGACACTATGTAAAACATCGAAAAAATGCTATACTTAGTGTACAGTTCACGAAGGGAGCGCCGCTTTATGAGTAAAAATAGAAATCGGACCAGACGGATTTACGGAATCATTCTGACATCGTTTATTATCATATGGATAGGAAGCGTTTCTCTTCAGATGCTGAGTAATCGGCATAATGCCTGGATCGCCAGCGAGATGATTCTGCAGCAGCTGGAGGATGTGATCGAAGAAAATAAAGAAAGCTATCAGACACTTCTGGAAACCCTGAAGGAAGAATATACGCTGCGGGCAGAGACAGTGGCAAATCTCCTTGAAATGGAAGGAAGACTATATCAGACCACAGAGGAGTACCGCAAGATCGCAAAACAGCTGCGTGTGGACGAAATTCACATTATCAATACGGGCGGATGTATCGTGGCAGGAACAAATCCGGAGTATTTTGGCTACAGCTTTTCTTCCGGCGAACAAATGGGATATTTTAAGCCCATGCTGACAGATAAAACGCTTTCCATGTGTCAGGATATGGTGCCGAATACTGCAGAAGGCAAAATGATGATGTATGCCATCGTCTGGAATTCTTCCGGCACGGCCATGATCCAGATTGGCATTACCCCCAGCCGACTGCTTGCAAAAATGAACAGTGCCAGCGTGGAAAATCTGGTTCGGCAGATGCCGATCACCTCCGGAATGAATATCTTTCTGCTAAATGCCACCACAGGAAAAATGCTTGCAACCACGCGGCAGGATGTATTGCTCTATGAGCTGCAGGATTCCGACCGGCTGGAAGAAGGAAACCTGCAGGAAGGAAAGCGGTATCGGACCAGTGGGAAAATCAGTGGCAGACAGCAGTATCTGGTCTATGAAAAATATGGGGAATATAACCTTGCAGTTTCCTACGACATTTTAGAGGCGAACCAAAATCTGATCTATGTTGCAGCAACCATGTTTCTGGTATTGGTGCTTTCTTTTTTGATCATTTTTTATATTACGGAGCGCTCGGTCGCTGCGATTGATAAAAATGAAGAGGCGTTAAAGCAGGCAAAGGAGGCGGCAGAGCGTGCAAATGCAGCAAAAACCGGATTTTTGTCCCGAATGTCACATGATATCCGGACACCGTTAAACGGCATTATCGGAATGATCGAAATCAGTGACCGCCACAGGGAGGACAGAGCGCTGGTGGATGCAAACCGTGCGAAGGAAAAGGTTGCGGCAAAGCATCTGCTGGAGCTGATTAACGATGTACTGGAATTTAACAAGCTGGATGAAGAAAACCTTCAGCTTACGAAAGAGCCGTTTTGCTTAAAAGAGCTCTGGCAGGAAATTATCACGATCGTGGAACCCAGGGCAGCAGATAAGGGAGTTCTTTTAAAATATGAAGAACAGACAGAAGGTACAGCAGTCGGCTGGGTGCTTGGAAGCTCTCTGCATGTCAGACAGATCTTTATCAATATTTTGGGAAATGCGATCAAATATACGGATGCCGGAGGATATGTCCTGTGTCAGGTGACTATAAAGGCTATCGGGGAAAGCCTGATATCCTGTCAGACAGTGATTTCGGATAACGGGATCGGCATGAGCACAGCATTTCTTCCCCATCTGTTTGAACCCTTTTCCCGGGAAAATACCGATAAAAAAAGTGTAACCCAGGGAACCGGACTGGGAATGTCCATCGTCAAGCATCTGATCGACAAGATGGACGGAACTGTTACGGTGGAGAGCAAAAAAGGAGTTGGAACCATATTTACGGTCACGCTCCTGTTTGAAGGGCTCAAGGAACAGGAATGTAAGAAAATCGAAGAAGAGGATCAGAACGTGGATCTTTCCGGAATGCGTGTGCTTCTTGCAGAGGACAATGAGCTGAATATGGAAATTGCGGAAACCTTTCTGACAGATGCCGGTGTACAGATCACAAAGGCATACAATGGAAAAGAAGAGGTGGAGCGCTATCTGGAGCAGCCGGCAGGTACCTTTGATGCGATCCTGACCGATCTGATGATGCCGATCATGGACGGCTGCGAGGCGGCACGGGCGATCCGCAGCAGCGGCCGTGCAGATGCCGAAAGTATCCCCATCATTGCTTTGACGGCCAACGCCTTTTGGGAGGATGCAGAACGGGTGAAGCGGGAAGGAATGAATGAGCATCTGCCCAAACCGCTGGACGTTGGGAAAATGCTTTCCGTATTGGCAAAATACAGGAAATAGGGGCTGTGACGGAAGCATTTTTGGAAAGCTTTCCGGCTTGTCAAATACCCGGTTCTGACATACAATACTGATATGCGGCAGGAAATGGGGCCTTTTCGAACATGGAAAAGGAGATAGTGTGAAAAATAAGCGTGATCGCTTATTTTTCACACAGCTCTTTGTGCCGCAGGCGTCACAAAGTAGCCAGGATCGCAGAGCAGAACTGGAAGTTCTGCTCGCGGTTCCTTCGGCGCAAAGCGCCTGCGGAATGGAGGATAAAATGCCGATATTTCAAACAGTTGCTGCGGCATGCCGCGCCGCAGGAGAAAAATTGAGATCCTGGAAACAGAAAAAAAGAACAGACCGGCTTTGGAGAGTGGTTTTATGGGGAATTCTGTGGGCAACGCTATGCCCGACGCTAGGGGCCTGTGGGGCACAGCGGGAAGAGCTCTTTTTGTCGGAAAAGGAAAGCATAGCCTATGGGGATGGAAACCGCAAAGTAGAATCAAAGGTCGAAGACATGGACCAAAACCGCGGGGCTGAACCAAATGCCGGGAATACAGACCAAAACCGCGAGGCTGAGTCAAATGCCGGGGACACGGATCAAAACCGCAAGGCTGAGCCAAGTGCCGGAAGCACAGACCGGGCAGAGCTCTCCGATGCTTCCTCAGAGGAAGCAAAAACCCTTGTGGTGCACATCTGCGGAGCAGTATCCGCTCCGGGGGTCTATGAGCTTCCGGCAGGCAGCAGAATTATAGACGCCGTGGAGGCCGGAGGCGGTTTTTTGCCGGAAGCGGATGAAGCATGCTGCAACCTGGCGGAAGAAATCGTGGACGGTTGTCAGATTTATATCATGACAAAATCGGAAAGCTGCGCTGACGGACAGACAGAAAAGAAAGCCGGGATCCAGACTTCGCCGGACAGCGATATGCAAACGACAGACAGAAATGTGCGAAGCAACAGTGCGCCGGCCTTGGAGAACGGTCTGGTCAACCTCAACACAGCGGACGTTGCTGCACTCATGACGCTGCCTGGAATCGGGGAAAGCCGGGCAAAGGCGATCATAAGCTATCGGGAGCAGCATGGAGCGTTTGCAAAGATTGAGGATATCATGAAAATCAGCGGAATCAAGCAGGCTGCATTTTCAAAAATCAAAGATAAAATTACAGTTTAATCATAGACAGAAAGAATCCGGACAAACAGCGAGAAACGGATTGTCCGGTCGGGAAAAGGGAGAAACATGGCAAAGAAAGTTTTGGTTGTGGACGATGAAAAGCTGATTGTAAAAGGAATCCGGTTCAGCCTGGAGCAGGACGGAATGGAAGTGACCTGCGCATATGACGGAGAAGAGGCGCTGCTGTGTGCGAAAGAGCAGAAATTTGATATGATTCTGCTCGACATTATGCTGCCAAAACTGAGCGGAACCGAAGTATGCCAGCAGATTCGGGAGTTTTCGGATGTTCCGATTGTAATGCTCACAGCCAAAAACGACGACATGGACAAAATCATGGGACTGGAATACGGCGCAGATGACTATATCACCAAGCCCTTTAACATCCTTGAGGTAAAGGCGCGCATCAAGGCGATCATGCGCCGTACCTCTGCGAGAGGACAGATCGCAAAGCCGGAAAGCATTCTGGAAAGCGGAGATATGCGCGTAGACTGCGAAAGCCGCCGCGTCAGCATTTCCGGCAGAGAGGTCAATCTCACTGCAAAAGAATTCGACCTGCTGGAGCTTTTGATCCGCAATCCGAGTAAAGTCTACAGCCGTGAAAAACTGCTGAACCTCGTCTGGGGCGCAGACTATCCCGGGGATGTCCGCACCGTAGATGTCCACATCCGCCGCCTCCGCGAAAAAATTGAAACCAACCCCAGCGAACCCCGCTACGTCCACACCAAATGGGGAGTTGGGTACTTCTTCCGCGTATAAGCAGAACCGGACCAGACGATGAAAAGCGGCAAAATCTCTGCTTGCAGAAGATTTTGCCGGTTGTCAGCGGATGACCCGGTGAGCAACGCGAACCGGGCTTTTGCGAAGCAAAAGGTCCGGTTTCCCGTCGGCAACGTTCCGGACGCCAGCCCCATCCTTTTACACCCCTTCCCCCGGAGGCATTCATGAACACAAGCAGCAAAACCCCCGGATTATTCCGGCGGCTCACTTATAAAATTCCGATCTTTCGCAGCCTGAAGGCCTACATTTTCCTCCTGATGCTGATCATCGGAATCGTGCCCAGCGACATAATGCGGCTGGGCATTCTGAATAATTACGAAGAACGTGCGGTCAATCTGCGCGGCTCGGACGTCGCGTCCCAGTACCGGATTATCGCAAACCACCTGGTCAATTACAACTACCTGCAAAATCCAACCTCTGATGTCGTCAATGCCGAGCTGGAGCAGATGTCCAACCTGTATGACGGCCGTGTGCTGATTATCAACAGTAATTTCCGCATTGTGAAAGACACCTACGCCATGAGCGAGGGGAAAACGATGATTTCCGAGGAGGTGATCAAGTGCTTCCGCGGGGAAAGTACGACCCGCTACGACAAGACGAACGGCTATATCGAGATGACGGTTCCGATTACGGAGACGGTAGACGGGGAAAAAGGGCAGACGAGCATCGTACGCGGCGTGATTCTGGCCAGTGCATCGACAGACAGCATTGCGACGACGTTGGACATCCTGAGCCGGAAAGCCCTGATTCTGGAAATCGTGATGGGAATTATCATTATCGGCATCGTCTTTTTCTTCTCGCACATCCTGATTATGCCCTTTAAGCGCGTAACCCAGGCGATCAGTGAGGTCAAGGACGGTTTCACGGACGAGCCGATTTCCGTACCGGATTATCTGGAAACCGAGCATATCGTGGATGCCTTTAACCAGCTGCTGGGCAGAATGAAGGTCATCAACGATTCCAGGCAGGAATTCGTATCGAATGTCTCTCACGAGCTGAAAACGCCCATGACCTCGATCAAGGTGCTGGCGGATTCCCTGAATCAGCAGCCGGACGTGCCGGTGGAGCTGTATCAGGAGTTTATGCAGGACATTACGGAGGAAATCGAGCGGGAAAATAAAATCATCAACGACCTGCTTTCCCTTGTAAAAATGGACAAAACCGAAGGCTCAATGGACATTTCCGCAGTGGATATCAACGAGCTGTTGGAAACGACGCTAAAGCGCCTGCGTCCCATCGCCCGCAAACGGGACATCGAGGTGGTTCTGGAAAGCCTGCGCCCGGTTACGGCAGAGGTGGACGAGGTTAAAATATCTCAGATTTTCACGAACCTTGTGGAAAATGCGATTAAATACAATAAAGAACACGGCTGGGTCAAGGTGCTTCTGGACGCGGATCATCAGTTTTTCACGGTAGAGGTTTCCGACTCCGGCATTGGTATCCCGGAGCAGGATTATGAGCATATTTATGAACGTTTTTACAGAGTAGATAAATCGCATTCCCGTGAAATCGGCGGCACCGGCCTTGGACTTGCCATCACCAGAAATGCGATTCTGCTGCACCGCGGTTCGATCAAAGTGAGCAGCGTGGAAGGACAGGGCACGACCTTTACGGTGAAAATCCCCTTGTCCTACATCAAGTGATTTCAGAAAATTTGGAGAAAACTATGTCAGGAATCAAAAAAATGCGGGCGGTTGCGCTGCTTTTGGGCTGTCTGCTGTTGACCGGAATGCTTGCCGGGTGCGGGAAGAAAGAAGAGACGCCTGCAAATACGGTCAGCGTTTATTATATTAATAAAGAAGAAACAAAAATCACGGCAGTGGAAAAAGAGCCGGAGGGCGACACCCTTTCCAAGCAGGCGGAATGGGGGATTTCCCAGCTGAAGGAAAATCCGGTAGAGCTGTCTTTGCGCTCACCGATCAGTGGTTTTACGATCAACAGCTGGAATGTCAAAGACGATCAGCTGGTGCTGGACATGAGTGTGGAATATAAAAAGCTGTCTCCATCTTCAGAAGTGCTGGTTCGGGCTGCAATTGTGCGCACGATGACGCAGCTGGAAGGAATTTCCTATGTTTCGGTGACGGTCGGCGGAGAAGCGCTGACGGACAGCCTCGGCAATGTGGTCGGTCCTATGACGGCGGATCTGTTTATCGACAACGCAGGAAATGAAATCAATGCATACGAAAAAACACGTCTGCTTCTTTACTTTACCAATGAAAGCGGCGAGCGCCTGATCGGCGTCCAGACAAAACCGGTTGTATACAGCAGCAACATTTCCATGGAAAAGCTGGTGGTAGAGCGGCTGATTGCCGGACCGGATGCAGAAAACGAAGAGCTTTACCCGGTCATCAACCCTGCGACAAAGGTGCTGGGCGTGACGGTAAAGGATGGGACATGTTATGTAAACCTGGATAACGGTTTCCTGACACAGACCTACAATGTTTCCGCAGAGGTTCAGATCTATTCCATTGTCAACTCTCTGGTAGAATTGTCGAACATCAACAAGGTGCAGATTGCGGTAAACGGGAATACAGATATGATTTTCCGGGAAAAAATTTCACTGTCTAACGTGTTTGACCGGAACCTTGATCTGGTTTACGAAACGGAGGAATTACAATCATAAAAAACTGCAGAAGACCGCTGTGCGCGGCAATCCTGATTTTCCTGACCCTCTATCTGGCAGCGTGTTTGCTGCCGGAGTGGGTGGGAACGGACGCTGGCACAGACACGTCAGAGAAAGCATCCATTGGCGGGTGTACCTCGCTTACACAGCTTGACACCTGGCTGGAAGCCATGGATGGCGAAACCCTGTGCCTGACGGGCAAAGTCACAGACTGCTGGCAGCCTGTAGATGGAGCGCAGGAAAACGCCAGCTTTCTTTTAAAAGACCTTTCTATCGAGGCAGATGCCTCATCTTTTGATTTTTCAGGGGATTCGGCGGAAATGACCGATAACCTGTCACAGATATCCGGTTCGGCAGATGCGGATCAGATGTCAGTTCTCATTTCTTCTCAGAAAACAATCTCACAAATCAATGAAATGCAGGAAATATTCGGGAAAAACGCGGGTACATTGTGCTATTTACAGGAAGGCGAAGCGCTTCCAAAGGCAGGCAGCTATGTTCGGGTTTTCGGCGAAGTGTCGCCATTTTTGCAGGCAACGAATCCTGGAGAATTCGACACAGCAGCCTATTATCGGAGAAAAGACTGCCTGTTTGCGCTGAGAAAAACAAAAATTACCGCTCAGACAAAAAACTATGGACGGCTGGAAGAATTTCTTTCACAGCTGCGCTATGAATCGGAGGTATTGTTCCGGAAGTTGCTGGGGGAAAAGAACGGTGCGACCGCATCCGCCATGGTGCTCGGACGGAAAAAAGGAATGGACAGCGAAGTAAAAGCGTTATACCAGGGCGCAGGAATCAGCCATCTGCTGGCAATCTCCGGACTGCACCTGTCCCTGATCGGTGCAGGACTGTTCGGACTTTTGAAAAAAGTACGGCTTCCGGTTACTTTGAGCGCCGGAATTTCCACATGGATTCTGATTGTATACGCGCAGCTGACCGGAATGGGCATTTCTACCCGGCGAGCCCTTGTCATGTTTTTGCTGTTTTTGGCGGCGGGACTGCTAAAGCGCACGCCCGATCTGCCAACCTCCCTTGCGGTTGCGGCGTTGCTTCTACTTGTGCCCAAGCCACAGCGGATTCTGGATGCAGGCTTCCAGCTTTCTTTTTCGGCAGTGCTCGGGATTGCAGGGATGATTCCGGTTTTGCAGGATGGCTGGGAGGAAGCAGCACCCTCGCTGCGAGTCGCCAATCAAGTCACCGATGGAGTTGCCGGCTGGAACCTTGTTCGGACTGCCATCGCCCGGGCCTGCCGTCTCCTCCGCAAAAATATCCTTGCCGGTCTGAGCATTACCATGACGATGCTGCCGTTTCTGCTGATTCACTTTTATGAATGGAGTCCGTGGTCGGTGCTGCTGAATCTGGCAGTCATTCCGTTGATGGGAATCTTGCTGCCGTGCCTGATCGGACTGCAGCTGGTCGCCCGTCTGACTGCGTTTACCCACTGCCTGGAGCTTCCCCAGCACCTTCTTTGCGCCGCCATCGAAGCGATTTTTTCCTGCTATGAGCAGCTGTGCCGGTTCACAACGGCGCTTCCGGGCAGTATCCTGCACACCGGATATCCGACCTGGCAGGCACTGGCCGCGTATACAATCGGACTGATCGCTTTGGCTGTGTCAGGCAAAAAACTCCGTCCGCACCTCCGGCTTGCAGCAGCTGTGTGTCTGATGGGGATTTTTCTGATCCGCCTGCCGGGTGAACTGAACGTCACGATGCTGGACGTCGGGCAGGGAGAGTGCGTTGGAATCGAAACCCGGGAGCATCATGTATATCTGGTGGATGCCGGAAGTACGTCGAAGAAAAAGACCGGACAGTACCAGATTATTCCATGGCTGAAATATATCGGGACGCGGAGCGTGGAAGGAATTTTCATCACGCACTGGGACGAAGACCACATCAGCGCGGTAGGGGAGCTGTTGGAGTGGTCGAAAAGCAGCCGGGTCAAAATCCGGCGCATTTTTCTGCCGGATGTGGCGTTGAAGGATGAAGTGCTGGAAACGCTGCTGCAGCAGATCGAAGAGGCGAACGTCTCCGTGGAATATCTTTCTGCGGGAGAGCACATGACCGACGGCGCGCTGCAGATCTCCTGCCTGCACCCCTATGCGAAAAAAGTGCCGGAGGATCGCAACGATGCGTCGCTGGTGTTGCGCCTGTCACAGGGCGATTTTCAGATGCTGCTGACCGGA
>ULRO01004926.1_pt1 | contig 37958 bp, 39 predicted proteins | sample 1955421 | NCBI WGS metagenome assembly ULRO01 (sample SAMEA4835682, study PRJEB28245) | human gut metagenome | biome: gut microbiome; material: fecal sample | place: Denmark | collected 2008 | reverse complement strand
ATAAGAATAATGGTAAAATAAATTTCGGGAAATTGCAATAAATAATTATCATACCCCAAGGAAATTTGTCTATTGTGTGAATAAAAAAAGCACCGAAACGGTGCTTGAACGGCTAAACGTCGGCCAAATAAAAATCCCCGTCAGGGGATTTTTATGAAACTACATTTCTTTAACGGCTTTATCGGTAACAAAATCCGTAGTTCGTTCTGTAGTGTTGCTGAAGCTCTCCAGGAAGCTGTCAAAATAATGATTCTCATACAAATAAAAAACCCCGTACCCAAGGGCACCGAGAATAACCAGATACATTAATGCTTTCATGTTTGTCTCCTTTGGTTGATAACCGTATTTTTATCAATAGGCCAAAGAAGTTAATATTTTTCTAATCTGCCGGTCCGTTCCGCTTCTTGAATTTTTTGAACGCTTATTTTATATTAATGAAAATAAACGTCAAAACGGGAGGAGAAAATGGCTGTCGGATGGGCCGGAGACAACGCGGTGAATGAACAAATTGAGGATTCGATAAAAGACGAAATCAGCCGCGCCCGCAAAAACGTCCCCTGCGGCGAAAGCTTGAAATATTGTGAAGAATGCGGAGAAGAAATTCCCGAAGCCAGAAGAAAAGCCATGCCCGGCGTCCGCTTGTGTATCAGCTGTCAGGAAGAAGCCGACAAACAAAATCGGGCGGTCAGCCTTTACAACCGTCGGGGCAGCAAAGACAGCCAGCTCAAATAATTGTTGCCTTATTTCAGAAAAGCGGATAATTTTAAGAAAAATATTTATTCTTAAAATTATTGTCTTATGAAAACGGAAGAAAAATTTGTCGTTATGGATGCATTGGAACTTTCGGTTCCCGAAATTGAGCAGTATTTGCAGCAAATGCAAAAAAATTGCCCTTTGCCTCTTTTGTGCATGGATGCCGCTGAAAATATGTCAATAAGCAGACAGGCGGACGCCGGGCTTGAAATTTGCGGAATTGTCAGCGGAAAATACGTCTGGAGCCTGAAATACCTTCGACAGTCGAAAAATTGGCACGAAGGCAATGCCTATGCCCGATCCTGTCGGATTGGAAAGCTGCCTGCCATGCTTCCCCTCTTTGAAACAATGAAGCAGCTTGACGTTCTCAAATTTAACCGGACAGTCGGCTTGCTCAAATGCTGCGGTACAGATGCTGATGAAATGGTTGCCGGCAGCTATTTGCCCTCGGAAAGCGCAGGCGAATATGATTATCCGTGGTGTTATTTGGACTGTTGGGGCAAAATAATCAGCGACGGTTGGTCTTCAAAGGAAAATTCCCGGAGAGATTTGATTCGTATGGTTGCTCTGCTGCCTGCCGATTTGCTTTTCGAGACGGTTTGAAAATTTTTCCGTCCTTAAAAACACAGCCTCACATGGGGCTGCGTTTTTTTTTGCTTGGGCGCGGACGGAATCAACAAAGGAAAATATGTTATTGTTTTTTTAAGAAATAGCCGTTAAGCTACATTCATAACAATATAAAACAATTGTTATAAATAGAAACTTACTAAGGGAGTGTACTATGAACTGTAAATCTTTATTGCTGGCATCTGCCGCTGTTCTGTTCAGCGGGTCAGCCATGGCTGCAGATTTAACCAATCCGTTCTTCCAGCCGGGAGAAGGAAATTTCCTTTCGACCACCAAACTGGAAACATCCCGTACAAAAATGAAGCATCATAACGGTGCATGGGACGGCAATTATCTTCAGGAAGATATTGAATACGGCATCAACAACAATTGGAGCATCAATGGTTCTGTTACCAATGTTTTTGATACCGAAGGTATATACAACAACAGCCACAACTTTGTTTATTCTTTAGGGACAACCTATAATACGACGGTAGACAACATTATTTTGCATGCCTCGGCTGCTTATACCACATTAAACCCGAAAGATTTCTTCGGACACCACACTCCCAAAAGATGGGAAAAAGTTTTGAGCGGCGAACTCGGTGTCGGCTATGATATGGGCAATGGGCTGACCCCGTACGCAATCTATGGCATTGAAGGCAATGTCGATACGGCAGACCGCTATCTGGAACAGTCGGTTTTGGCTGGTGTTCACAAATACAGCGGCGACTACGCGTTTGATGTTGCAGCTCGCTATGATTACAATACCGATGGCAGAAACACCAACCAATGGTGGGGTCTTGCCAGCGCTGACTACTACCTGCAGGAAAATATCGCCCTGGGTGTTTACGGCGAATACTTCCTGGGCGGTACCGGAAGCAATGACATTGATTATGACTATGCTGCCGGCCTGCGCGCTAAAGTATTGTTCTAATTTGAGTTGAACAATATAAACCCCGGTTTCCGTTTTGTTTCGGAACCGGGGTTTTTAGCTGAAAATATGGCTTGAACATTTGGGATTTTATTTCTAAGCTTTTTCGGTCGAGGAGGGATAATGAATTTATCTAAAAACGAAATCGTCCGCCTGCTGGCTGATGAACAAAACGAGCCGGCCCTGTTGAAAAGGGCGGATCGGATCAGAAAAAAATATGTCGGAGATGCCATACACCTGCGCGGTTTGATTGAGTTTTCCAATATCTGTCGCAATAATTGCCTGTATTGCGGTATTCGCAGAGGCAACGGCAAGGTCGCGCGCTATCGCATGAAAGAAGATGAATTGATCGAAACGGCACGCCGTGCGGCGGCTTTGGGCTTCAAAACCGTGGTTATGCAGTCTGGCGAAGACATGTATTATACGCAAGAAAAAATGTGTCGGATAATTGAGGCAATCAAAAAGTTTGATGTTGCCGTAACCCTGAGTGTCGGCGAGCGGAGCTACGGGGATTATAAAGCCTTTCGGGAAGCCGGAGCCGACCGTTACCTGATGCGGATAGAAACAACGGATAAGGATTTGTATCATCGTCTCGATCCCGGAATGAGCTGGCAGCATCGGTATGAGTGTCTGTTGATGATAAAAGAATTGGGCTATGAACTGGGGTCGGGAATTATGGTCGGGCTGCCCGGGCAATCGCTCGAATCTATTGCCGCAGATTTGATGTTTTTGCGCCGTCTGGGAGTCGATATGGCCGGTATCGGGCCGTTTATCCCGCACCCGGAAACGCCTTTGGCCGGAGAGCCTGGCGGTTCTCTGCATCTGGCGTTGCGGACTATGGCAATAATGAGGCTGCTGCTGCCGGATATCAATATTCCGGCCACGACGGCAATGGAAAGCCTGCATCCCGATGGGCGGATGATGGCGTTGCAGGGTGGTGCTAATGTGGTCATGCCCAATGTGACGGAAGGCGAATACCGCAAGCTTTATGAACTTTATCCCGGAAAGATTTGCGTCAATGATACGCCGGTGCATTGCCGCAGTTGCATCAGCCGGAAAATTTTAAGCATTGGGCGAACCATCGGAACCGGATACGGCAGCCATCGGGACAACCGGAAGGCAGCGTCTTGAATTTTGTGTTGGCATCTGGCGGAAAAACAGATACCCGCGCCGCTAAAAATGGTTGTAATTATTAACAGATTAATCTTAATAAGAAAGAGTTCGGAAATAAAGATAATTTTACACTTGTACAGTTGTAAAACTTGCTTGTATTCTTCGCCGCAATGTTTGTAAAAATTGTATCTCACTTGAAATCCGCGAAAATCCCGATAAAATTAAAAATAAAAATGCATCCGAACCGGGATAATTTTTTAGAATTTGGATAACTTTTTATTTTTATTGGCAAGTAGTAGTTGAACTCTTAAATTGATATTAGTCATTATTTAAGCTTTTAGTCGTTATAATTGGTCTACATTTAGAAAAATAGTTGCCTTAAACAGTATGTATTAGACATTTTATCAACAACAAAATTTTTGACGGGGAGGAATTATGATGAAAAATAAAATACATAAAATAAAATTAAAATGTTACGGATAAAAAATAGTTATGGTAATTATAAATTGTATAATTAGCGTTGTTGTACTTTATCTTTTTCTCATTATGAGATTGACCCAAGATCTTCAAATAATTATTTATAATTTTAAGGAGAAAATAGTGTGACAGAATACACTTCAAGAATTCATGCAACTACAGTTATAGATTTTAGGCGGATTAAAACCCAAAGAGAAATCGGTGTCATCTATACCAAGAAAATGGAACGGAGCAGTTTAGAGATAACGCCGTTTCACCGCATTGAGCAAAAACCGCCGTCATTCTAACGGTTAGAACGGCAATAAACGTAAAACGTTTAACTGATATTAGGCTTGCCGAAGCTTTTCATCATTGTATATTTGTGCGTCTAAACAACAGTTAATGGGTGTAAATTTAAGCCGCACATCATTAAAAATAGGGTAAATTGTCGGGGTGAGAACAATCCGATTCTGTCAACACGGCTTAGCGGAGAGCACCGGCTGGGTCGGAGCTGATGATGGCTTGTTGGTACGGGATTTGAATGACAACGGGCAAATTGATAACGGAACGGAGTTGTTTGGCAATAACTCCGTTCTTTCGTCCGGAGCAACAGCCGCCAACGGATTCGGAGAAGAAGCGTATGGGTAATAATTTTTTTATTCTCATAGAACAAGTAAAAATTGAAACAAGAACAATTATTCATAGAATATTTATCTTAAATTGTGAAATTGGTACAGAATTCCATAAAGGCTGTTAAAAACTAAAAATAATTCTTTCAAATATTAGTAGTTATGAAATCATATTTACACATTAACAGATTCTATTATTAATAGAACTTAGGGAGAAAATTCCATGGCTGAGAAAGGTAATATTTTCCAAAAACAAGAAAATAGAAATTTAGGAAAATTATCAGGGAAAGTGTTTTTGTTTTTTAGAACGGCATGGCAAGAAATATCAACCTACAAAAAAACATATTTTTTTTACATGATAGGCTTATTTTTGTTTTCATTACAAATGCTGAAAGCAAAATATCTTCCGATACCCACTGTTCAAAAAGATTTATTGCTACTAATGCCAATACTAATAATACTGTTGGGAATGGAATATTTGCGACGACATTCGCATAAAGTTTTTTTTATCCTTGCTTCAAATTGGTGCTTTTTATCATATTTGATTATTTTTCTTTTTTATTGTTGGGGAAAACAGCAAAGCTTGGAACTTTTAGTGGTGTTTTTTGTGCTGTTGCTGTATGCGTTTTATCATGCTTTGTATATGTTATTGGTTGTTCTTATTCCACAAAAAAAACATACTAAATGTATAAAGTACGAAAATATTTTAATAATTGTTTGCGCTGTATTAGCTGAAGTTGGTGTATTGGTTACATTTTATACTAGCTTGAAAGTTCTACATTAGCAGGATATTCAATTTTATCGTTCACGTAAAGGAGGGAGTACAATGGTTTCTTATTCGCTTAAAATGCATTCTTGGGATGTTGTAGAAAGTGGTGTTGTTATTGGTCGTCATACAGGGTTTAATTTAGTAACAATCAATGATGATAATAGTGTTACAATAGAATGTATAGATTTTGGTCCGGGAGAATTAGGTGCTAGTATTCATATTAACAGAGCTCCAGCCGTTTTAGTAACATTTGTAAATAAAGATAATCCAGAAATAACTCAAAGTGCATATTGGCCGCCTTATGAAGGTAGTGATGCTACTACTACTGAGGAAATGATTGCTAAGTTAAAATACTATAATTCAGATGAGCTGTTGTCGGGAACAGCTGCTTTGGAGGCTTTTAATAATATTAAGCTAAATGGTATTTTAACTCAAATGGCTAATGAAGTTGAATTCGATATCTGGCTTCAAGCTCGAGTTTGTAATACCACAACTAATTATTGGGGGAAGAAATATATACCGGGGTTCGATAGCAATATATATAGTACCTTGCCTGGTGCTGAAACAAATTTAGCATATAGGGGGTACTATGGAGCAGATGATGATTATGTTAATGCGGCAGGTGTTCAACAAGCAGAAAAAATAAAATTCATAGAGAACGTGGTAAAGATATTGGATCAACAAGGCAAGGTTGACGAAGCGTTAAGTGATACGGAACCATACTTATCTGAAAAATATCGCCAGATATTGGAACCGGTTTTACAAAGAGAATTTCATGTCGGTAATAAACTACTTGATTTGGCATTAGGTATTTTAGAAGGTATTGGCAACTCTATATTGACCATAACGGAAGTATATTTTGATAATAATAAGAGCGCAGCCCAAACCACAAACAGCGGAAAAAGATTCGGCGCTCAATCGCACCAATCGCCATTGGTATTGGATTTGGACGGTGACGGCATTGTCGAAACCCATAAAGAAAATTCCACAGTATATTTTGACCATGATAATAACGGTTTTGCGGAGAGCACAGGCTGGGTCGGAGCTGATGACGGCTTGTTGGTACGGGATTTGAATAGCAACGGGCAAATTGATAACGGAACGGAGTTGTTTGGCAATAACTCCGTTCTTTCGTCCGGAGAAAAAGCCATTGCGGCGTAAGATATTATTTTTTGATTTATAAAATTTATTATTTACAACTTCAAATTCAAATTGACAATACAGATAAAAAGATTAGAGTCTTAATTATAAAGTTTTATAGGAGAAGAACATGGTTTTTTACAGTCAAAAAGTAATGCATGGTTCCAGTAGTTATATTATTTCGCCATGTTCCTCTCCTGCCTCTATGTTAAAAACCTTTACCGAGCAAACGGTAAAGGTTTTGTTGTATAAAAGACAATAATATTTTGGGAATGATACGATGCTTTTCAAGAACTATAATGTTTATGAAAATAAATTAAGTGAACAGCTAGAAAATGATAATCCCTATAAGAAAAAGCTTATACAAATGGAAACGCCGACAGATAAACACCCCATATATTCAGGTCTGGTATTTGGGTTGCTTACTTATAGCTGGATATTTTTTATTGTCCTGCTTTATAACCAAATAAAATATGTAATTATGACTGAACTAAATTTATGGGCTACTGTAATGAATATGCTATTCATTACAGTAGGTATTATGGTTTGTTATAAAAAAAATTATATTATTTCTATTAACCCAACATATCGGCGAAATTCATATATTATTTTCACTATTGTAATGTTGTTTTCTATTCTATTTACAATAAAACCTAGTAGTTCTGAAATGTCATGGGAAGAAATATTAAAAACTTTTTGCTTTTTTTGCAATGTAAATGATAAATCCTATCTCGCATTGGCCATTATATCATATTGCACTTTAGGCGTTGCCATCAGCTATTATTCTTGTCCTTATGAGATTTATCGCACTTTTTATTCCGCTCATCAAACTTACCATGAATACAAAAGTGAAAAAATTCTTATTAATAAATCTATGAAGTTTTTATTTTTATATTTTTTAGTAATTTTTCTTTCTATTTATAAAATTTTTAATCCGGCAAAAGACGATTTTGGCATGAAACTGAGGAATATATCTCTATTCTTTATATGCGGAAGTTTTTATATGAGTACAAGCATTGGGGCTGGTAAATTGTATTATAAATACTATGAAAAAGCAATTCGTTTTAATAAGGAGAGCAACAGATGACCGACACCATAGAAACAAATATCACAGAAGAAGATAAGAAACTTATTGATCGTTTTTTTGATAAATTAAAAGATCTGACAGTTACTGGTGGCGAGGTTACCTTAAGTAAGATAGGTGATTGTGTCTCTAAAATGCCGATAGGTGATTTGCAGAATTTGGGAAAACTAGTAAAAAAATATGGTTATTATGGTGCGTTTTTTGCTCTCAAAGAGTCCTTAGATAGCAAAGATATGGGCTCCATAGGCAAATATGCATTGGCAACAGGAATGGCTGTGTTAATAGTCCCTACTTCATTTGGCATCCTTTCAACAACACTTTTAGCCATGGCAATTGGAGCTTGTGTTGATGTAACTTGGGATTATATTGAAGAACATAAAGAGGATATTATTGGCGAGTTGAAAGAATTATTAAGTGTGGTAGGAGTAGAAATTGGAGAAAATTCGGTTGCTACTAATTTTTGTGCTTTGCCTAAACATAATGTTTGTTATGTAAAAGAAAGTACATTATTACTATCAAACCAAATAAAGCCCACATCCGAATCGCACCAATCGCCATTGGTATTGGATTTGGATGGCGACGGCATTGTCGAAACCCATAAAGAAAATTCCACAGTATATTTTGACCATGATAATAACGGCTTAGCGGAGAGCACCGGCTGGGTCGGAGCTGATGACGGCTTGCTGGTGAGAGACATCAACGGCAACGGGCAATGAGCATTCAGCATGACCTTATTCTCAGTCTTCATGACAGCGCGGACACCGTTAAGGTCTACGTTATGAATTCATTCGGAGCGGAGACGTCGTCAGCCATGGAAACGCTTTCTGATGCCGTTGAAAATGTCAGCGATATGTATTCTTTGGCCGATAATTCTGATTTGACCGGAAAAGCTGCCTGAAATTTGGAAAATGAACGGTTGCCAGTTAGACCGAAATTAAGCCTTTTATGGTGGAATCTTGTAGACTAAAATTCCACCTTCCAATTTTTCAAATCCCCTGATTTCCTAAGTCTCAGCGCATAAAAAAATCTCTGCATTTCTGCAGAGATTTTTTTAAATGGTGAGCGCGTCGGACGGCCGAAACAAAAGGCAACCAACGTTGCATTTTGTGAGGAGACGCAATGAGACTTATTGCCGTCAACAAGCGACAGCGCCGCGCCACGGCAATTAGTCGGAATTGACCGAACCCGAGGGTTCGAATCCCGATATTAAAAATACAAAAAAAGCTCCTGACAATCAGAAGCTTTTTAAATGGTGATGCGGTTTCCAGTCATCGCGAACTGGTCTAACCTGCCGCAAACCTTTGCGTGTAAACGCTTTGAAGAAGGAATTGGCTTCTGCGAATCAACCGATTTTTTATTAGAAGCACTTTCCTCACTTCTCGAACTTGTCTAAAGTTTAATACATGTTTTTTCCTTTGTCAATAGTGAAATAATTGTCCTTTTTACATATTTTCGTATCCAGCTGGCATTAAATCCACATCATGTCCATCGCATTCTGGGAAATTTTTACAAACAGTAAATTCATCTCCGAATTCATCTACTATAATTTTGGTTTCCCGATAAGGATATTCTGCACCACAATGCAGGCAGCATACTTTTTCATTAAGAGCATCCTCTATTTCCTCAGGTGAAATGTCTTGACTTTCTTCTAATCTGTGGGGAATTAACAGTTCTCTGTAGCAGTCTACAATTTCTTTGTAACCACGAGGTGTTTTTATCTTTCTTGTAACTTTATGCAATTTTTGCGGATAAGGAAAGAATGTATAAAAATTTCCCTTAAATGAAATAAACATAACAGATAAATAAGACCAAAAATGTCCGATAAGATTGGTAGTTTCTCCTATTGAATCAATATTCTTAAAATCACAAAACTGAACATCTGTTAATGTTGTAAATCTAAACAAACGAAGTTTTTTAAAATCCAATAAATCATCCGGAGTTTTATTAAGAAAGTTCAAAACGTCTTCAAGATCTTTTCCGGAGAGTTCTTCAAAAGGTGCAATTTGTAAATCTGAATAAGGAGAGAATTCGGGAGCTATGCCGAAAAAACATCCCTCTAAAATCCATTTGGGTGTGTTCATTAAATCATGCCAACCGATAAATCCTGCCTGTCGAGCTACTTTATCCAAAGCTTCGCTGTGCTTAATTTGTTCTTGTTTACGGAGTTTAGTTGCTGCTTTTTTGAGTTTGGAAATATAAATAGACTCAGTCATTTTAATACCTTTCAAAATGCTCAAGGCTTAATTCCAATACCTGCATGTCAGAAAAACCTTGAAAAAAGGTTTAAAATGATTCGATAAGAAAAAACGGTTGCCTCAAGCAGAGGTTTGCAAAATTGCAGGTAGAAGGCTCCAACCCAGCCTATATCAGTATTCTACTGAGACTTGTAAATAAATGTCAATAAGATTTTTAGAAATTATTCTTAGTAATGTTATATTATGTTTCGTTCATTAATAAAATCTTACAACGATAGTTAAAATCATCTAAAAAATCAATTATCGTATCATACATGAAGTCCAGCGCTTTTCCATATCCTTGGCGGCATGTGCTTACGTCAAATCCCAGTTTTTTCATTTCATTGAGAGGATTGCCTGATTTATCATGTGCATCAATCTGTCTCAAATCATTAAGGACAAATAAACCCAGGGTTGAAGGATTTTCTTCTGTCCATTTTAATTCCTCAGGATAGTCTTTGAAGTCTGATATTTTCAAATGATTAGAAAATAGATAATCCAATATATTTTTTATTCCGTGCAGTAGCTTTATACTTCTAAAATTTTTTATATCATCAGAATTTATTCCCGAGGATAAAGCTATTTTTTTTAACGGCCCAATTGGAATTTGGTTAAATAATTCATTCACAGTTTTGCAACGGGACAAAAAGTCATCTTGGGACATGTCTAGAGGTGCAACTTTTGCCATTTTGAAAAGCCGTTCATTGGAATACCAGCCCTCATATTCTAAATCTTTTTTAGACATCCGAATTATATCTTCGGCCAGAATGTTTTGGGCGGTTAAAATAGAAAGAAGCTTACTGAGATTATCTCCCAATAATAAAAATGCATCTTTAAATCTTACCGTTTTCGCAGCAATATTTTCACAATCCTCTGCGACATCAACTTCTTTTTTACTAACAGCAAAACGACTCAATGTAATAATTGTTCGAACATCCATCCCTTCAAATATTTTACAATAAGGCATTGAAATATAGTTTCGTTTAACGCGGGTACAATCGCGAAATGCCCAAACATCTTTATAACGGATATAACCACTTGTCGGTACTATCGTATAATCTTTCTTATTTTCAAAATGTTTTAATAGATTGTCTGAAAAATAAGCTCTATCAGAAAAACTCATAGCACGAGCCTGATATCTTGTTATAGACCTGTGCAAATCTGGCCAGATAATATCCTCTAATGTTTTTTCAGGGCATAATTCCGGAAGTGCAACGACAACAGAAGCCTCTACTTGAAGACAAATTTTGTCCGAGGAACCCCGATGAACAAATAATCTAAAATCATACCATTTATTGTTGTTTATATCTTTGAAATATCCATTCTCTCCAATTATTTCCTCTAATTCCTTTGTTCGAGGAAAATCTTGTTCATAGTAAAAAACTCTAACTGCAGCGTGCCCTAAATGCCAAAGATATTTTCGTAAATAGTCGTTACGAATTTTCCAAGAAACATTTCTTTTATATTCATAACAATATTCGGTTGATAATTCTCCGAACGCAATATCTGTTTCATCATTACTGATATCATCCCAAGATATTGTATCATTACAATGACAACGAGGTGTAAGGCCTAGAGGCATCCAGAATCTATCGCTTAAATTATATGTAAAAAGGGAACCATTTCCCCATGAAGAAATCAATGAATAGTAGCCGTCAATTGTATAATTACCGTCACACATTCCTTCGCTATCATTATCAGGACCTGTGGAAACGACGCCGTGATTCAAATATAATAGAGGCAGATTATTTATTTTATCCAGAGGAACAGTAACCGTTGTCATATTACAAAATATTTCACGAGACTGCGTAGTTTCATAGGCGCAAGCTACTTCTATATTATTCAATGGAGAATCATCAATAGGAGATAATAATTCTTTCAATTTTGATGGAATTAAATGGTTAGGAAGAGGCAAGTCATCAATATAATTTATCATTTCGTCCATTTTCCTTATCTAAAGCATCCTGAAAATCGACTAATTCAATAATTTTATCGAAAAAAGGCGTTAGGGCATAAACATAAGAACCTCCGCAACCTACATTTTCTTGGTAAATAAGTCCGGTTCTTAAGAGAGCACCGGCTATCGCTTTGGTTTCTTTAACCTTCTCAGGTTGACTGTATTCATATCCTGCAATAAGTTTTGTAAAATAATTGGCATTTATTCCTTTAGGTGGTTCATTGTGAAGTTTTATATATTTTAAATCATCCTCTCTCATTTTATATAATTGAGCTAATAGATGAATTTCTTCATCTGATAATGTTTCCAAAATCTGAGCGTATCTGTTAAATTCATTCGCATATATTGGAGAAGGGAGTTGTTCACCTTTTACAATACTATTTATTGCTTTTGCTAAGAGTCTTAGATTCAGACGAGCCACTCCATTCATTGCTGCTAATGTATAGCGGTGCATAAGAGAAATTTTGTCATCATCGGCAATATTATTAAAATTACCTCCTGTTATTTCATCAAATAAAATATCTCGGCTTTCCGCTAATTTTCTCTCGCAATGGGCATTCCATAGTTCTTGAATGGATGAAGTCGATGAAAGAATATCTAAAATTGAAGAAGTTGCTATTTCCATCACATTAATATTCCCTTTTCTCAATTATTCTAAATAATGCTATTTTCACTTTAAAATCTTTATTATATTTTAATTTGATAATTTATGTTATTTCTTGCAAAGTTACAGATTTATTATAATATACACAAAAAAGAACAAATGAACAGGGAAAATGCTAAGAGATAACTTAAATATTGTAGATTTTTTTGCTGGTGCAGGAGGGCTGAGCCTCGGTGCTGCGAGAGCAGGATTTAATGTTGCCGGAGCTATAGAGCTTGACAAAAAGGCAATAGATACCCATATCAGAAATTTTCCAAATACAAAACATTTTGAAATAGATTTATCAAAAATTAAGGCATCAGAACTAAAAAAAATATTACTAACAAATATTCATAATATTGATGGCATAATTGGTGGTCCACCATGTCAGGGTTTTAGTTATATGGGACATCGAAATGAAAATGATGTTCGTAATAATCTTTTTATGCGATTTTTTGAATTTATTGAAGAAATCCGTCCCATTTTTTTTGTAGCAGAAAATGTACTTGGAATTTTAGATGACAAATATAAAAGCTTGAGAGATGCAGCATTAAATAATATTACAGGCTATACCATTCTTCCACCATTGATAATTCGAGCTGATGAATATGGAGCCCCAACAACAAGGACAAGAGTTTTTTTTATCGGATATAGAAAAAAAGAAGGAATTAAGCTAAGCGAAAATGATTTTCATTCTGCCAAAGTTCCAGAAAATGAAAAAATAAAAGTCAGAGATGCTCTCTTAGGACTTCCTGTCCAGATTTGTTCTGAAGGGAGTGGACATGAAAAATTGGCGCAAAAAGAACTTGAAAAACTAAAAAGATCAGAAACTCTAAGCTTTTATAAACATATAACGGAACTTATTCCGCAAGGTATCGGAAATCCCAAAAGTATTGCATTATATAGAAAAAAAATTGTTACAGGGTGTTTCCCGACAAAGCATAGTGAGGAAATTATTAAGAGGTATAAAAATTTAAAATATGGACAGCAAGATAATATTTCAAAATCTGTTAAATTAAATCCGGATGGTTTTTGCCCAACACTTAGAGCTGGAACTGGACCAGAAAAGGGAAGCTACCAAGCAGTTCGCCCAATTCATTTTGCAGAGCCTAGAGTGATTACCCCTAGAGAGGCAGCCAGATTACAAGGATTTCCTGACTGGTTTGAATTTCAACCTACAATTTGGCATAGTTTCAGGCAAATAGGTAATAGTGTTTCCCCCATTGTCGCTGAAAAAATACTATCTGTTATTTTTCAAAAATTTACATGATGAAAATTGGGGTAATATTTATAGTATTTGATATAATTAGCAATGAGTTCATTTAATTCTGAAGTTTTACCACTAAAAAAGGGCATGGTATCTGTTATACATTTTTGAGCAGTTTCATCAGGCAATAAATTATTTAATGCCATCACTTCTTTAGGTGTAAGAGCAGGAACATTTATCTGGCAACATTCATCCCAATCACATTTTACAATATCACATAAATCACAAGCTTGCATCTGTTCTTTTATTTGTCGTTCTTGTGCTTCTTTATCTTCGTTACTGTCAGCTTCAAGCAAAATTGCAGTAAAAGTAAACATCTGTTGTCCATCTTGATATACTGTTGAAAATAATGGAAATAAAAATTTTTTTTGGTAAGGTGATAAGCAAGGATAAATATCAGATACTGCATGTTTTAGGCATCCCAATAAAAAAGAAGGAAATTTAGATGCCGTCATATCATTTTGCGTGATATTCGATGGTATATATTGGCCTATTTTTTGAGTTAATGCTTTTAAACGGGCACTATGCATCTTCGACGGTTCTTTCTCGTCTCCATTAAAGGCGCAAGGATTAGCATTCAAAGTTATTCTAACTATGTCGTTTTTTTCCATCTTTCTTAATAAATCACTGAAATCTGCCAGTTGTTCTCCAATTTCAGCAGGAGAAGTATAATCAAGCCATATGATACTATTTTTTTCTATAGACATATTTTCAATAAAAGCAGAACTTGTCATTTTTTCAATTTTAATACATTTATATGGTTTGTTAAATTCAGCTCGTTTGCAGATTGTCGGATCGTTTTCTATAGAAATCATATCAGAAATACTTAAATAGTTGTGCATAAGCTTAAAATCATCAAACATGAATGAACCAAATCCGATATATCGATATTTTTCAATATCAAATTGCTTACGCAAACAACTTAGTACCCGTAAAAATAAATAGCGGTCAATAAATTTATTCGGACGCAAATGGTAGAATGGTTGAGAAGTCGTCACTTTTCTCTCCCTTTTTGTATATCTAAAATATATTTGAAGCACTCGTCACCAACTTCAGAAGGCTTCATTTGGATTGAGTCATCATTTGAAAAATAATTTTTTACTATATCTACTTCATCAATAGGTTTAGAATAACGAATAATAACATATTTTTTATCATTAGAAGGATGAGGAAGAGAGGGTTGATAAATTTTTCCTTCATTTTTATTTTTAAAAGTGATACCTAATTTTTGTTCTGTAGTTTGATCTTGAAGTAATATTTTATATGAAATACTTTCTGTTTGTGATGAATGAACTCGTTCTTCCTTATTACGCCCTTTCCACTGATTCGTATAGTTTGTAAACATCTTTAGTCCATCTCTCATTCTATTTTTTACATCGGCGTAAATTGGAGATGATAAATCAAGGCCTCGTTTAGTCGTTGTCATAGGAAGTTTTGCAGGATCATTACTTTCAAATATTACAATACCTTTGATACCAATAAATTGTGTATGATATTGTGGTATCCCTGCTTCCCCCCACCCAGTAAGATGGCTTTTATCATTATAGACAACTACACGATCATTACATATAACAGTCCAGCCGGCTTCTCCCGAAGAACGTTTATTCTCATTTCCTTCATCAAGTTCTTCTTCAGAAGGAGGGGGTGCATAAAAACCAACTACAAGCTGTACACTTACATCACCATATGTTTTTTTAAAAATATACGGTTTAATACCGGTCAAATCAGCAGAAGCTAAAAGTTGAATTGGATTGTATGCAACTGGAATTCCATTTACATTAATGCAGAATCCTTTCTCCAATATTAAACTATAACTTTCACGAATTTTAGAAATCAAATCTTGTACACAATTATCAATACAACATTTATCGCACCATTTGGCAGCAACTCCTTCAGTCAAATGATCAATATAAACAATCGTTCCATCTTCGATAAGAGTTTCGTCTGTAGGATTTTCGTCAATAGGGAAATCCCATTTGTCATTAGATTCCCAATCAACTGGAATCTTAACTGAAAATTTATCAGTTTTATTTTTTGTTAAAACATAAGCACTTTTTCCAATTTTGAAAATAGCCCGTTTCATTCCGATTCCATAAATACCAATAGTGGGAAGATTATCCCGTTTTCCATCCCTTCCCATACGAAAAGCATAGTTTTCTGCAATATCTCTCGAAATTCCACCACAATTATCTTGTATTTTGAAAAATTTATTATTTATAGTTATATTCGCATGGAAACCGGAGTATTTCTTTTCTACATCTTGTATTGTATCGGATTTTATTGAGCGAATTGCTCCATCTAAACAATTATCAAGTAAATCTAAGATAGCATCATTTAAATCAATATCTCGTGTGAGCATATTAATAAAAAAATCTTTTGTTGGAGAACAGTGTGCCACATTACCCATTTGAAATATCCTATAAATAAAATTACTAATATAATATAAAAAATATCTAATTAATCAAGTATTCTTTACAATTATTAATTACTACAATATCAATAATTTTTATCATGATATCTTTTGAAGAAGTAACAAAATTTGAAACTAAATCAAACTACCTTATATAAAAAAGGTATACTATCCTCAATAATAGCATCTTCGATATTATAGTTTTTATTAAGCATAGCAATCAAACAGCGACCAATGTGATAACTTAAGTTAACAGGTACAGCATTGCCGATTTGTTTGTATTGTGCACCTATAGATCCCTTAAATTCCCATGTGTCTGGAAAAGATTGAATCCTTGCGTATTCTCTAATAGTCAACGGTCGAGTTTCGCTAGGGTGGCATCGTTCTGTTTGCTTTTGCGCAGGAGCACAGGTTAAAGTTAAACTGGGTTCATCCCACGAAAGACGTCTTGCCATACCAGTTTTTCCCCCAGAAAGGTAAAAACTTCCCTTCATATATTCTTTTTGCAATTCTATAGGAAGATCTCGCCAGTATCCACCTTCCGGAACTTGAGAGAGAATCTCAGCTTTTCTTTTTGGATAGCTTTGCCCTTCAGATTTTGGGCAATTTTTCAATGCCGCCCTTAAAGAAACTGTATAATTTTTCTCTTTGGGGAAAATGAAAGGTAAATCTAGGTCTTTTCTAATTCCAATTATAATTAATCGTTCTCTTTTTTGGGGAACATCCAAATATTGTGCTCTAAGTACCTTATACCGGACATTATAACCTAACTCCGTTAAAGTATTTATCATTGTTTGTAAGGTTCGACCATTATCATGCTTTAATAGCCCTTTAACATTTTCCCCTACTGCAATTTTAGGCATGGTTTCTTTAACACAACGAGCAAATTCAAAAAATAATGTTCCCCTCGTATCTTCAAATCCCATACTTTTTCCTGCATAACTAAAAGCTTGGCAAGGAAAACCAGCCTGAACGATGTCAACCTTATTTTTCCAAGGTGTGAAATCTACATTATGTACATCAGCATGAAGGATGTTTGTACCTCTAGGAAAATTATGTTTTAATGTTTCTATGCAGTTTTTATCAAACTCATTCAGCAGTACGTGGTGAATACCTGCATTTTCAAAGCCTAAAGCAGTTCCTCCCGCTCCGGCAAACAGTTCTATTGCCGTATAAGGGGATGGTGCTTCATTTTTTAATACTTTAAATTCTGCCTCGGATTTGTCGTTTAGTTTTTTCAGAAGTGCTTTTACTTCATCTTCATCAAAAATCCTATGATTTTTATCTGATCTTTCTGCTTTTATAAGACCTTTTTTTTCCCATCTTCTAACAGTATCAATTGAAAGATTAAGTTTTTGGCTAACTTCGTGAATAGATAATTGCATATAATATCACTCCTTATTTGATACAAGCGAACATACAATAACCCTTGCATATATGCAAGGGTTATTAGAACAGCTGTAGATAAATTAAGATATCGTTATTGATTATATTTTTCTTCAATCTCAGCTGCTAATTGGTCTATGACTGAATTTAATAGATTAGTTCCATCAACTTCTGTTGCAATGGATGCAATTTCACCGATAAGTTCATTATAAAAATTTTCATCACCTGTCAAATGATGCCAAAAATCTTGACCCGCATAAACGGGATGTGATTTATTAATCGTTTTGTACATTGTCGATAGATCTTCGTTAGCACCATAAAAAACACCGACTATGCAATCTATATCAGCATTAAATTCACGCAATCCATTTGCACGAGCTAGACGACGAATAGCTTCAAAATGGTTTATAATGGTTGTAATATCGTCTTTATTAATTGTATTAGGACCAGCTTTAATTTGACAATATTTACGCCGTCCATCAAGCTGATCAATAAATTCAATATCTATACCAGGCGTTGTAGAAGCAAAACCACTTAGCACATCCTTACAAAACGCCTGCATCTGTGTTCCAAATGTAGTATTTATAGATGTTCCTAAAACTCTTGGATAAATTAGAGCTTTTGCAATACTATGAGCATCGCAATTACCAAATGCAAAATTTGCCAAATACTTTTCCAAAAAAGGATTAGGCTGAAAAGCAGAAAGTTTTCCTAATTTCTCAGTATTTCGATTATGGTTTCGAACAATATTTTCTCTGAAAAATTGTTTTGCTTTTACAAGTATCTTTATTTTTTCTTCGTGAGTCACCGTAAGTTCCTAATTTTTATAAAATTACAAAAAATTATACTAACATTTTGCAAAAAACAATTATAAACTTGCTTTCTAGTTAATATATTTCTGTAGAAGTTATTATTAATTTTACCGTGATTATTCTGTTTTTCAAGCAGATTCTGGCATTTTCCAGCCGTTTCTCATTGTATAACCATTTCCTCTACGATTTCCTTAATAAAATCATATTCCCGCATCAAAAGTAAAAGATGATAAGCGCTGATAGGTGTGCCTTTTTGAAACCAATTTCGGGTTAAATACAGGCTGGCGTCTATTTTGAGAGCCACATTTTGATAAATTTGCCGCTTGTAATGTGCAGATAAACACTTTATCAGCAGTTTTGTAAGATCTTTATTATTTTCAATAATAAATTTGTCAACACCTATTTCGCACCAAATCTGGTGCTTTTTACTATTAGACATTCGCTTCCCTTTCGCCGATGATGATTAGACATAACGAACATTATAAAGAGAATTGTTTAGAAGAAGGGGAATGAGTATGTACCCAAATAATGAAGATAAAATTCCGGCAGCCATGTATATTAGGATGTCGACAGAACATCAGAAGTATTCTCCGGAAAATCAGGCGGCAGCCATTAGAGAATATGCAGACCACCATAATTATGAAATTATCAGAACTTATACCGATGGCGGCAAAAGTGGTTTGAATATCGCCGGCCGCGCTGCTTTGCAGCAAATGTTGAGCGATGTTCAAAGTCATCAGGCTGAATATAAAGCCATTCTTGTTTTGGATGTCACCCGCTGGGGGCGTTTTCAGGATGCCGACGAAAGTGCATATTACGAGTACATCTGCAAGAGAGCCGGAACACCGGTAAAATATTGTAACGAACAATTTGATAATGACGGCAGCCCTGTCGCAACTATCGTTAAAGGCGTCAAACGGACAATGGCGGCCGAATATAGCCGTGAACTTTCTTGTAAAGTCTTTGCCGGAAAGTGCCGCTTAATCAACCTTGGCTATCGTCAGGGTGGTTTCGCAGGGTTTGGCCTGCGGCGTATGCTCGTAAATGAACACGGGGAACACAAGGGAATTCTTGTCGCCGGAGAACATAAAAGCATTGCGACTGACCGGGTTATCTTAGTTCCCGGGCCGGAAGAAGAGCAAAAAATTGTTCGTTGGATGTATAAAATGTTTACAGAGGAACTGAAAACAGAACAGGAGATCGCCGATATTCTCAACCAACAGGGAGTTCTCACCGACTTAAATCGTACTTGGACTAAGGCAACGGTCAATCAAGTCTTAACCAATGAGAAATATATCGGCAATAATGTTTCCAACCGTATTTCGTTTAAATTAAAGACTAAGCGCGTGGTCAATCCGGAAAGCGAATGGATTCGCAAGGAAGGAGCTTTTGAGGCAATTGTTGATCCGAGCGTCTTTTATATCGCCAAAGGCATCATTAACGCCCGAGCCAGACGTTTCTCCAATGATGAGCTTTTGCAGAAATTAAAGGATTTACAAGCCAAGAAAGGCTATCTGTCTGCCCTTATCATCAACGAAAACCCCGATATGCCGTCAAGTTCCATCTATTCCAGCCGCTTTGGCAGCCTGGTCCGGGCTTATCAGCTTATCGGTTACGATCCAGAACGGGATTACAGTTTTATTGAAATTAACCGCTTTTTGCGCGGGCTGCATAAAAATATTTTTGAGGAGACGATAGGTAAAATCCAGGAAATCGGCGGGGATGTTAAGATTGATGCCGAAAATGACCTTTTGAATGTCAACGACTATTTTTCGGCATCCATTGTCATTTGCCGGTGTAAGCAACTTCCCAATGACAGTCTCCGTTGGAAAGTTCGTTTTGATACTTCTCTTTTCCCGGATATAACCATTGCCGTGCGCATGTCCGCCGATAATAAAAACGTATTGGACTACTATCTGCTGCCGGCTCTGGATTTTAGGAATCCTAAGCTATTGCTTTCCGAACAGAACAAAGGGATTCTTGATTCTTACCGTTTCCCGGATTTAAGCCAGTTGTTTGAAATGGCTCGCCGTAATTCTATCCGCTATTGGGAGGCAGCCTAATGAATCGCCGTCAAATTCTGGAAAATATCCCAATTGAAAAGATTAACATTCTCAATCCGCGGGAACGTAACCGTAAAATTGCTAACGAAATCAAGAAAAATATTGAAGATGTCGGCCTGAAACGTCCGATTACCGTCTCCCGGAGGTTAGATTTTACGGATGGCAAAGAGTATGATCTGGTCTGCGGTCAAGGGCGTTTAGAGGCTTATATTGCCAATAACCAGACGGAGATTCCGGCAATTATCATTGATGCCGATGAAGAAGAAACCCTGATTATGAGCCTTGTTGAGAACATTGCCCGGCGGAATTATTCTCCGACCGAACTGCTTCAGGGAATTAAACAGCTCAAGGATAAGGGATATTCCTCGGCCGAGATTGCCCGCAAAACAGGCTTTACAGCAGAATATATCAACCAAATCAGCAAGTTGTTGTTTCGAGGGGAAGAACGCTTGATTAACGCCGTCTATACGGATCGTATTCCGCTAAACGTAGCAATTGATATTTCGGATGCAGATGACAAGGATGTTCAGAATGTCTTGCGTGAAGCTTACGAAGCCGGACAGATTCGCGGTAATAAATTAGCTTTTGTAAAGGATTTGATAGAACGGCGAATTAAGAAAGGCAAAAGTATTTATAAGAAAAAGTGCAGTGCCAAGCAGTTGACAGCACAAGATGTTCAGGCTCTTTACGAGCAGGAAATCAAACGGACAAAGCTGATTATTGCTAAGAATGATCGGGTTGAAAATTCACTAATTTTTGTTACCCAGAGCATCAAGAGCCTGCTTGGCAACGAGAATTTTTATAACTTATTGAAAGCAGAAGAATTGGAAAAACTGCCGAAATATTTAGCTGAAAGGTTACAGATTCATGGATAAAAAATTAAATAAGGCCTTTGAACAGGCAATCATCCGTTTAAAACTTTCAGAAATAACCCCTTCAAAAGAGATAAATAAGGATGTATTTGCTTCCCGAAAATATGCCCAGATTGTTTCTTCCGTTCGAGAAATCGGCCTGATTGAAGCGCCGATCGTAACCTTTAGCGATGACGGTTATACGCTTTTGGATGGCCATCTGCGTTTGAATGCACTTAAGGACTTGGATATACAGGAAGTAGATTGCCTTGTTTCTACCGATAATGAAAATTTTACCTACAACAAACATGTCAATCGGCTCTCCAACGTTCAGGAACAGAAAATGATAGAAAAAGCCATCAATCGCGGTGTTTCCATTGAACGTCTGGCACGGGTTCTAAATATGAATCCTGAAAATATCCGTCATAAGAAAAATCTACTGAAAGGCATTTGCGAAGAGGTAGTAGAGATGCTGAAAGATAAAATTGTGAGTTCCAAGGTGTTTTATTATTTGGCCAGAATGAAACCGGAGCGCCAGATTGAAGCGACTAAGATTATGGTCGAAAGCAAAACTTTTACTTCATCATTTGCTCGTTCTATCTGGCTTGCTACGTCAGATGAACAGCTTGCCGTTCCCCGGCGGCAGCAGAGGCCGGCTGTAACAGACTTCAGCCATTTTACCAAACTGGAGGAGGAAATTAATCGGCTACACGGCGAATATGAGGAAATTGAGGAAAATTACGGCCTGAATGTCCTAAATTTTACACTGGTCAAAGGATATGTCAAAACCTTGGTAATGAATCCGCGTGTAAACCGCTATCTCCGGATCAACAACCCTGATATTCTGGAACATCTGGAAAGCATCGTTGATATCGATAATTTAAATACGGAAGAATAAATAATTTGACTTTTTATTCTTATTAGTTATAAAATAGTTTTGTGCTTGTTGGTAAGCGCGGTCATTCGCCCAAAGATTTATTCATCCAACTTCAAAAGAAATAATAACGACCTTTAGTTAATTATCGTTGTTAGTTTGCGAATGCGTATATTTGATAATTAGCTATATTAAAAGGAGTAATATTATGACTTTTGAACAACATGCAGAAAATCTGTTAGAAGACTTCAATACAAGAATTTTAGATGAAAATGGGGATATTTATACATATTCTCCTAAACATTATGATATTGCAGAAATATTCCTTTCCTACGGTATTAATGATGATGACAAAGATTTTCAGTTCAATATTGAAGATGCAAGAAATTTAATATCTATTATATTAGAGGTTTCCTGGGATGAAATTATCAAAACGAATAAATATCAAAAAGAAATATATGAGTTAAAGCTGGGAAGCTACAAAACTGATTCTCAATATGATATTAATGATTTTGATAGCGCTACTTTTTGGATAGAACAAACGGAACTAAATAATAATACTGCCCTCAATGATGAAGCAAAATTAGAGTTGTATAAATATTATTTATTTGAAAATCAAAATGATGACATGGATGACCTACAATCTAATGGCACTTACAAAAGTTCTAATCAAACGACAGCGGACTATTTCAGACAACAAGCAAAACTTTTATTAAAAGATTATAATTTGATGAAAGAAAATAAGTTTGATCAGTCAAAAATTGTTTTTGATGAGCCTCAGAAACATTTTGATATAATAAATGTTTTTACTAAAGCAAATAAACCCAAATGTGATAATTTAACCTTAATGAACATTCAACATATTCTTGTTAAAATTTGTGATTTTGAAAATTGGGATGATTTTTTACATTCATCGAAAGCAAAACAGGAGATAGGTGCTTTAAAATTAAATTATTATAAAATAGGAATGGATCCAAATATTATTGATGCCGCAGAAATGATGGTAGAACATGAATTATTTGCTGAGTTTGTCGATGATGATGGAGATGTAAATTATACAGATGATGATGAATTAGAAATGTGGAAATATGTTTTGGAAAGAGTGTAGTTAATTAAAGCAACAAAAAGCAGCTGTTTTTACTTTCCTGTAAAAGACAGCTGCTTTTTTATGTAATTATTTTTCTATGTTAAATTATCCTTCTGATAACAGCCAGTCAAACACATTCAGGCGTTTAATTCCGTTATTTTCTCCCGAGCCATAATCCATTGACAGCAAAAATTTAGGATAATTATCATCAATTGCTTCCAATGGCGCCAGCTCTCGCTGCAAAATTTGAGGTTCAAGAACATTTAGGGCTACTTGGTAATATTCAACCAGTCCGCCACTTTTTCTGGCGACAAAGTCAACCTCTATACTTTTGCCGCTTTTAACGAGCTTACCTACAGATACCTCATAACCGCGCCGTATCAGTTCTAAGAAAACGATATTCTCCAGAATATGTCCGGCATCCATATCTTTGATACCTAAAAGAGCCGTTCGTAAACCGATATCTGCAACATAATATTTGGCATTGCTGTCTAAATACTGTTTTCCTTTAATGTCATACCGCTCACACTTATACAGCAGGAAACTGTCTACCAAACCTTGAATATACGTATCAATGGTTGGAACCGATATTTTACGCCCGCTGGCTTCCAGACACTTCGCAATATTACGAACGGAAGTTTCACAACCGATATTATCAAACAAATACTTAACTACTGCATCCAGCTTGTTGGTATCAGCAATATTAAATCGTTTCACAACGTCTTTTTGAATTGTGTTTAGGTATACCGTATCCAATAAATAGTCACTGATAAGCTGCTTATCATAGACTAAACGTAATGTTTGGGGAAAACCACTCTCTCTGATATAATGTGAATAAATTCCCATCGCAGTAGTTAATCCCAAAATATCTTTTTTAGTGAATGCAAAGTGTTGAGCAAAATCAGGATATGCTCCAAAATATTCCTTAAATGACAAAGGCTGCATTTTGATTTCAACATAACGCCCACCTAGTTGATTGGCCAAATCACTGGAGAACATATAGGCATTTGAACCGGTCAAATATAAATCAATATTGTTCTGCAAACGCAGGGTATTCGCGGCTATTTGCCAATTCCTTAATAACTGTACTTCATCAATAAAGACATAATTCATCTTTTGAGGATTAAGATGTTTTATTATATAATCTAGAAGCTTATCATAACTGGTTAAAAAATTTTCCTGATCATATTCCAAACCAATTTTCTGAGTTTGCATCAGATCTTCAAGATTAATATTGATTATCTGGCTATCATCAGCAATCTTATGAACAACCAGATCAAATTGATAGAGAGAAAACAGCTTCGATTTGCCACAACGTCTAACACCTGTGACGATTTTAATCAAATCCGTCTGGCTCTGCCATTTCTTCAGTTGTTCTATATATTGTGGTCTATCAATTATTATTTCTGTCCCTTGTAACATGTTTATTCTCCTAATCTTTTATGAAAATTATAATTTACGAAAGCATAGAAATCAAGATAAATATAAAATATATTTTACAATTCTATAAAAAAATATTTTTTTGTTAAGCGCGTTTTGAATCAATTTTTTCTATTGGTAGACCTGAATATTCCTATTGAGATCTTAATCTGTTCCTGATTTTTAGGTAATATTAGGTAAAAATATATTTGCATTTAAAAAAATATTAGGTAATATTAGGTAATAAATTATCTTTAATAGGTAACAGGAGATTTTTATGCCCAATATCAAAGATATTAAAATAACACCGGAAATGCTGACGAAGATTGCTGATATTGATCATTTTAATGGTATATGGCAAGGCGGTCTTTGCAATATTAGCAGAGAACAACTCAAAGTTATGAAAAGAATAGCGACTATTGAATCTGTTGGCTCATCTAATCGTATCGAAGGAAATAAGATGAGTGATGCAGAAATTGAAAAATTGTTTAGTGCAATCGATAAAAAATCTTTTAAGTCTCGCGATGAGGAAGAAGTTGCTGGCTATGCCGATTTAATAAATACTATTTTTGATAATTATCAGGATATCCCACTGTCGGAAAACTATATCAAACAGCTTCATCAGATTTTATTGCGTTATTCCTCTAAAGATGAACGTCACCGTGGAGAATACAAAAAAGATAGCAACCGTGTGGCTGCTTTTGATGCTGACGGTCATGAAATTGGCTCTATTTTTGAAACGGCCACACCTTTTGACACACCTCGATTAATGCGTGAGCTGGTTGAATGGGCAAATGATAATTTCAAGGATAGATATTTTCATCCGATTATTGTAATTGGCGTGTTTATTGTACATTTTTTAGCAATACATCCTTTTACGGATGGTAATGGTCGTATGTCTCGAGCATTAACCGCTATGTTAATGTTGCAACAAGGATATAGCTATATGCCATATGCGTCAATGGAATCTATTGTGGAAGCCAGTAAAGAAGGATATTATAGAGCTTTACGAGGAACTCAAAAATCTATATGGACAGATCAAGTAGATTATGAGCCGTGGTTATCATTTTTTGTAACATCTTTACAAAAGCAAAAAAAAGTTTTGGAAGAAAAAATTAAACAAGTTCAAAAACAGGAAAGTGAAAAACTTTCGACTACGGCTAAAAAAATTTTAGAATTATATGCTGAACAGCCGGAATGGACTGTTGCTGATATTGCTAAGATACTTGATAAAAATATTGAAACAATAAAAAAATCTGTACAATCCCTTCTAAGGAAAGGATACTTGGTTAAACACGGAACAACCAAAGCAGTTTTTTACACATTAAAGTAAATAAGCAATTTAAAAGAACTTAGTCAGTTCCTGAATAAATGGAAGCAGTACGGCCATATGATTTGCCGCTGCTTCCATAAATTTATTATAAGCTGTTTTGAAAGAACCATCTTGTTGAGAAACAGATTCTCGCATATTTTCTATGCTTTTTATCATTTCCTCATTATTTTCTATTGCTTCTACAGCTTTCAATAACTTATCAAATATTTCCAACTGATTGGTATTAAAAGATACCGTTTGCGGAGAATTATTCGGATATCTGACAGAATTGATACAGACTTGGTTTTAACAACTTTTGACAAAGCGTTTTTTGACAGGGGCAATCCTAAAAATCTGATTTTTCATTCAGACCAAGGAACACAATATACTTCTTCTAGATTCCAATATGCCTTACAGAAGAACAATGTTCGTCAATCGCTTTCAAAACCGGGAACGCCGTATGACAATGCGGTAATGGAACGATTTTTCAAATCGATAAAATATGAGTGTTTAAAACATAAAACCTTTCAAAACATAGATGAATTGAGGACAACTGTTGAAGAATATATAAATTATTACAACGGAATGAGACCGATGAAAACGCGGGAAAATCTGCCTCCTAATGAATTTGAACGGCGATATTTTGAGAAAACGGCGTGTTAAAATTATGATTTAAACGAATAAAGCTCCGTTTTACGGAGCTTTATTTTGTAGACTTAGTCTACTAAAAAGAGTCTAAAAAAGCCTCTTAATTCCACTTCTTGCTTCGTCATTAACATAAAATCATCAGAAAAAAGTCTATTAAATTCTTTAACAAATTGAGATCTATTTTCTTCTTTTACCCAAAAGGCACATGCACGCCCCTCTATTGATGTATTTCCGTCTAGCAATTTAACAAATTCCGGATATTCTACCTCAAGGTTGATAACTTTTGTATCAATGTGACCATGATCCGCCAAAATAACAACAAGTGTATCCTCTAATTCTTGAACCAACTTCTCTGTAGTTTTGTTCAATTCCGCAATTAGCGGTGTTGTTTTCGATCCCTTAGTCCCATTACGGTGCATAGTGTGATCCGGTTCATTATAATAAGCATAAATATATTTTTTATCAGGAAGCTTACATATTTCCTTTATTTTTTCATGCATGTCACTCAGATTATCATAATGTCCTTTACCAAAAGGAAAAAGGGAATAAGCTTTATATCTCTGTTGTGAGGCAATTTTATCCGCAATAGATTCATACGGTAATAATTTATTTACAACATTGTAAGGAGCGGCCTCTTCGTCTGTATCTTTAATTTTGTTACTAAATATAGATACATTTTTATTAATATCTTTAAAATAAATATCATATCCCACCCAACCATGTTCACAGGGATTAAGTCCAGATAATAAAGATGTTGTAGCTGCCGCCGTTGTAGAAGGAAAAACACTCGTAACATAACCCCTCATATTCCTTGCAAAAAAACTATCAGCTGGAAGATTTTTCTTAATAATTTCTATTCCTAGACCGTCATAAACTATCAATAACACATTTTTATAATTTTTATTTTGCAAAAAGCTATCTAATTTTGATAATGAATTATGCTGAAAAGGAAGATCAAAGTGTTTCAGAATAGAACATGCGACATTTGTTAAACAATTGTTATAATCTGGATATATAATTTCATTTTTCATCAATTATCTTCCTTTATACAAAAGATGGGGTACGATTGAGAATTTGCATTTTCTTTCATTATTCTCATAAGCTACCTTTCCATTTATATAATCATCATAATTATTTGCAATAGTTTTTAAATACATACCATTTTCAATATGCCCATCCCAATGATTCAAAGAGATTCTGTATTTTCCTGACGGATGATCATTAATATATATTTCCTCAAGCATTCCAATACTTTCAAATATCTCTCCTTTTTTCAGCTGCATATAATAACTACCAACAGTAAATAGGATTAATTAAAATAACAGAGCTTCAAATTTCTTGAGGCTCTGTTATTTTATTATAAAAGCTTAGTCGATTGTCGTTTAATCTTCTAATAATAACTCATTAAGTTATAGTGTTAGATTTCGCTATCAATGATTTTATATTTCCTATTTTTATTGACTTTCAAGTATTGATGGGTTATAAAAAATAAATTTCAACAGAGTTTAAGAGGTTTTTTATGTCAAATATTTCATGTGGTATTGACTTCGGTACTACAAATTCTGCTGTGTCAATTGTAAAACCCATGGCTGTTCCAGAACTTGTTCCTTTAGAAGGGAATAATGTCACAATGCCTACAACGGTTTTTTTCGAAGAAGATACTTGGAAAACATCTTATGGTACTGAAGCTATAGAAAACTATATAAATGGAACCAAAGGGCGTTTTATGCGCAGCATGAAAAGAGTTTTAGGTTCTAATCTTATGAGTGTTGGAACAAGGATCAATAACAAACCTGTTAAATTTGAATTTATCTTGGGTAAATTTCTAAAAAATATAAAAGAAAAATCGGATATATTTGTAGGTAGAGAAATTGAAAATGTCGTTATGGGACGACCTGTTCATTTTAGGGATGATGATCCCAAAGGAGATATTAGAGCTCAAGATGAACTGAAAATGATAGCGCAGAGCGTGGGCTATAAAAACATTGAATTCCAGTATGAACCCATTGCAGCTGCGTTTGCTCATGAAACTAAAATTTCAAATGAGACATTAGCCTGTATTGTTGATATAGGGGGTGGTACCTCTGATATCTCTATTGTTAAATTAGGTGAAAAGCTCCAGAAAAAATTAGATCGTACCGATGATATTCTTGCTAGTACAGGTGTAAGGATTGGCGGAAATGATTTTGATAAAAATTTATCAATTAAAACTTTTATGCCTGAATTCGGTATGGGAACAACATATAGTGAGCGTAGTTTATCCGTTCCTACACACCTTTATTTTAGTTTATCAGAATGGAGCAGTATTAATAGTGAGTATAACTACAAAAATTTAAATATGGTAAAAAAAATATTGGCTCAGTCTAATGACAAAGAGCGTTATAGCCGTCTTTATGAGTTGATAGATAGGCAGACAGCACATACACTTTTGACCGCTGTTGAAGCAACAAAAATGCGTTTGACTGAAAAAGAAATGGCAAACATTGCTTTGAATTTTATGAGTAAGCCTTTTTCTGTAAATGCAAATCGTCAAGATTTTGAAGCATCTATAATGCAAAATATTAATAAGATTTCTGATTCTGTATCTGACTGTATTAACCAAGCCCAAATAAAGCCTGAAGATGTTAAAATGTTGATTTTAACAGGAGGATCAACTGAAATCCCTTATGTTCAAAAAGTGATGCAATCATATTTTCCAACCGCAGAAATTTCACAGGAGAATAAAATGTCTTCAGTAGGTTTGGGTTTAGCATATGATGCTAAACGTAAGTTTTCTGGGGGTAATATGGAAAATATAAATACACTGTTAACTCAACATACACGATAAAATTATTTTTCCGTTTTATATTTGTTTTCGATTGTATTGGTTCTTTTTATTGTTTTGTATAAGCAATAGAATGGGCCAATACAGTGAAGCATATAAGCAATTATTGAAGTTCCCAAATTTCCGGGTGCTTTTTTATAAAAGGTTGGGGTTATCTTTTGTATTATTTCATATGCCAATAAATTAAGAACAAAGCAATGATAAATCGCCAATAACAGCCAAAAAAGCAGGCTGTATATTTCATTATTACAAATGTATATAATAGGAATGATAAACCAGATCAATAATGGTCCTAACAACCAATATACTGCATGAGAAAATAATTTTATTGTTCCTATTAATGCAAATGCAGTTGATTCTTTTATTTTGGTTCTTTTAAATCTCCCATTATTTTGACATTTCAAAATCCTATATAAATAGCGAAATGCAAACAAAGGTCCATTGTACCATACAGATTGCTGCTTTATATAAATTTTTATATTTTTTGCCGTCTCAGCATATTCAAGTTTAGGAATAGATTCTAAAGAAAACCCATTGAGATGAAGCATTAATCCTAAAAAGGCGTCTTCATTAGGTTCATCCTGAGGAAATCCAGATATGCTAAGCCATGTTTTGAAATGCATAAATAATCCATGGCCAATTACATAATGAAAAGGTCTAAATATATTAAAAATTGGAAATAGTTTATATATTTTTCTAAAAAAATATTGGTCAAACAATAGCCGTCCTAATTCAAAATGTAATGTCCATCTTGTTTGCCATAAAGAAATATGTGATAAAATTCCAGAGCTGGGTAAATCATACATCGTGTATTGCTGAATTACTTTATCTCTTTGCCGTGATATTCGCTGTTGAACATCCTGTAATATATCTGGTGTTATACGAGAGTCTACATTATATATTCCAAGAATAAAATCGTCTCCATATTGTTTTTGTAATTGAACCAATGCATAATTAAGTTGGTGAGCCATTACAGCGTTTTTCGTAATTGGACAATTTATAAGTTCAAAACAATATAATTTTGACATCTTCTCCAATAGTTCTTTTGTCGTTGGGAAATTATGAATGCTCTTTTCTCGACTTGTCGTTATATATACTATTTTAATATAATTAGAAGCAAATTGCGAAAAGTGTTTGACACTATCTTCTATTACTGTCTGCTCGTTGAATACTGGGATCAGTAAAAATAATTTTTTACCATTAGAATTTTTGTTCTTTTGAATCTTTTGACGTAAGAAGCGATAAGAAAGATACATTCTTATTGTTTGTAAACAGCAAATTAAAAAAAACAAGAAAAGCAACATTATACTCGTATCCTTCCTGAACGGGTTTCTAGACATCGACCTGTGTAGTTTTTATCTTTTATCGGCTCTGGATTGCAATTACCACTAGCAATCCATTCTAAAGGGTTATCGAAACCGATATTTTGAGCAGAGATAATGAGGGTATGCCAGAAATTCTCTAGTATTTGCCAAAAAGTAAAATATTTTTTATGTTCTTCTTGCGTATTAATTACTTTACCCTCAATAATATTCAGACAAAGTTTCAGAAAATCAGTAGAATATTGTTTTCGATAAGTATTTATTTGATTCATGTGTTTTTCATACTCATCTGTTGGAGTATAATTTCTATAAATAAAATTATCAATAAATTCGGCCGTAACAAAAAGGTATTCAATCCGTTCTAATAAAGGAACATCTATATCATTAAAAACTTGACGAAATGAATTAAATATTTTTTGAACCTGCTTATCATAAAATGAATAGGAGAATTTAATTCCATCTGTACTGGTTAACAAACCATCGCGCAACGTTTGAAAATATAAAGGAGTATTATAAATCACTCTTGTGGGTTCATATATAACGCCAAAACGATGGATTTCGTCATTTTCATATAAATAAGTTAGATTAGCTCGTATTTCTTCTATATTCACATAAGGGTGAAAAACCATGAACCCAATATGAGGGACAATACCGTGAAACTTAAGTTCTTTCTTTAATTCATGATAATTATTAACATTAATAGCTTTATGAAAGGCAGATAACGTTTCTTTTTCAGCGCTTTCTATTCCAACGAAAACTCTGATGAAACTAGCTTCCTGTAAAGTCTTAATAAAGTCTTTATCTGTTAAATCATTGAGGGTTAAATATGCCATAAAAAAAATATCTGGATTATTTTTTAATAATTGGGCAAATTTCTTTACCCATGTCTTTATTTTTAGGCCGCCACCACAAAGGACAGGATCGTTGAATATAAAATACTTCTTGCCGATACTTTTCAGATACAATATTTCATCAACAACATCTTCCGGTGTACGAGTATAAACTTTTCGTGCCGCTAATTTAGAAATTAAGCCAACATGGCAAAAAGAACAATAGTTTTTACACCAGCGCGAAGCTTCAATATTGGCAATTTTTAAATTCTCTGATATTTCGATATCTCTTGCTGGTAGGCATCGATATATATCCACATCTTTAGTAAAGGAAGAAAAGTAAGTGTGCGTTTTAGTCGTTAATGTCTCAAAAATATCTGAAGTATTGGTCCAAGAAGCTTCCATATCAGGATTTAAGATGCCGGCAATACTAGGATATTTTTTCAAAATCTGGTTTGCATTAATATAAGCTAACGGCCCAAATAAAATAATTTTGGAGTTAGGAAAGTTTTTCCTAATATCTGAAATATTATATTCCAATCTGTCAACATCTTTAAAATTGGGTTTATAAAAAATAATATCCCATTTTATTCCTGAAATTATCGGCGCAATATCACCTGAGGAAGCTTCTTTTTTTAATAAAAATAATGAAACATTATGACCTAATCTACGTAGATTTGATGCAATATAACCGGCAGATACAGATGCTGCCGATTGAGAAGATAATGTCCTATAAAAAATTACAGCTATATTCATTGAGCCTCCACCGGACATAATTTGCAACTTCTACATAAGAAATTTTTATCACTGTCTAACTTCCCATTAACCATCATTCTAAGGCGAGTATAATTTTCACTCTCCCAAATATCATGAAGAGAACTTGTATTGATATTCCCCACAGAGAAACGTCTTCTCCAATCATGACAACAGAGATATGCTTCTCCGTCAAAATATAGATACATCCTTTCGTTATGGCGATTTAATTCACATCCATATGGTTTTATATCAGCATTTCTCTGGCAATTTGTGCCTATATTTCCTGCTCGATCTAAATATCCATATTCATATACAGAGATCCCATGATCTTGCCAAAAACTTTTGTTTTTAATTATGTCTTCCTGAGATGTATAGGGAGAATTAATTACCTTAACAATGGCCAGATTTTTATGATTTCTTGTTTGATCAAGAGCTTTTTTTAGTTGCAATACATTATAAACGACCTTTTCATAGGGAACATTTTTCCCCATAATCCTTTTTTGGCTCTCACGATCATGGCCAAATACACTAATTAAAATATCATTTAAAGGTGATTCTGCCAATTTTTCTATTATATCGGGAGACATTAATGAAGCATTTGTCGATAATTCCATTGTACAATGAGGAACTGTATTTTTCAGGACTTCTATTTTGGAAAAAATGTTTTTATCGAGCAATGGTTCATTATTTAGGTAAGGGATGATTCTATCCGGTTGCATATCCTTTAACCCAGAGAGTAAATTAGCCCATGTTTTTTCATCCATATATTTCAGGGTGGCGTGCTTCTTTAATTGACTCCATGGACAAATTAAACAATCTGAATTACAATAAGAAACAGTTTGAAATTCAACAACTTTAAGTTTTGGCATGTTTACTCCGACTTTATAATTTTTAATGAAATAAGCTTATTATCATGTAATAAAGATAATGTTTCTCTGTAAAATTCACGTAAAATATCGTAAGTAGATTTCTTTAACAGAAAATCCTCACAACCACGTTCGTTATCTTTTGCTCTTTTCAAAATTAGAGAATAATCGGTATCAAGCCAAATTATTTGTGCTGGAATTTTTATTTTTTTTTGCTTAATCGCTTCTGCCAAGATACCCAAAACAGAAAGCCAAACTTCTTTAGAGGAAGATAACAACAAAGTTCTAGCATATAGATAACCAATAATAGATAAAACGGTCCTGTCAAAGATTTTAATTTGAGATATATTTTTAGCAAAATTCCAACGTTCTTGTTCCAGATTTAAAAAATATGCCTGACGAAAAATCATTGCATCAGGATAACTTGGCCAAGGAGATGTAACAAAGCTAGGTACAGTATTCTGAAAAAGCATATGTTCAGATAAATTATAAAATTTGTTACAATTATAATTTTTATGAATGTAAAATGTTTTTCCAGAAAATGGAACACCTTCTATTCCTATGGATGTTCTATCTACTGTGATTTTCTCTAAAGTACGTATCAATTCGCCTATCATGCATAGTATCTTTTATAAAATTAATAAGGTTTTCAACTTTGATTGTTTTTTGCTCTTGAATTTTTTCTACTGCAGAAAAAATATGCTCAGTTGTTGTATCCATATTAAAATCAACCCATAAGGACGGAATAGTTTGCAAAGCTCCTTTATAAAAGGTTTCCATATTTCTTGAGAATATAGGGTCAAAAAAGCAATTATCACGAATCCTTTCAGGATCAGATTGTTTTCTGCGTATCCTTTCATTAAGAGATACATCTAAAAATATATGTAAATCAGGAATAATAAGCTCTTTATGCTGCAATGCTTTACTGTAGGCTTTTATCATCCATGGATATACGCTTGTTTCAGGAAACTGTTGATGAACTGCATAATTGTGAGCTAAAGCAGATAAGAAGTCCCGATCACAGAATACCAATTTTCCTTCATTCTTTGCATTCTGGGCAATTGACGAGACTCTTTTATCCAATTCAAAATAATATTTCTGTTTAACAATATTATCTTCTAAACTATCAGAAATATCCTGAAAATTTTTGTTTTTATCCCTTAGTGATGACGACGAAGGAACTAAAAAAGCGCCATATCTGTCTCGAAGCTTTCCTAAAAGGGTTGTTTTTCCACAAGCAGACAATCCACTAATAGTTATGATCTTATTATTGTTCATCATTTATTGTATCTTTTAAAGAAATAGAGAATTTTTCCAAAATTTCTTTTGGATTTTGAGTTATCGGTGTCTTTCGAATAATATTCCATAAATCTGCCGCAGCCTCGTCAACAGTTTTATTATTTTCATACCAAACCGAAGGCAAACATTTACGGGGTGATTGATCATTGATCATTATATAGTGAAACCGTCTCATATTTTGGGGAAAGGGCTGCGTAAAAAACATATCGTTCCGTTTACGTCCTGTTCTCTGGAAATCTTCTTCTCTATGTTTCAAGCGCTCTTCAAAAGATACGTCTAAGTATATATAGTAATCAGCTAATCCGAGATTTTTCATTTCTAATTGATGAATATATTCATCAACCATCCAGTTATAAATATTGAAATCAGGAAGTAGCCACCTTTCAGCGTAATTATGTGCCAGAGGAGATGTAAAATCAGTATCAGAAATAATTATATCTGCCTTGTCAATATGCTCCATAGCCCAATTATATCTGGCTATATCTAAATTTAAAAAAAACCGTTGTTTTTCGATCTTTTCTTCAATATTTTCTGGAACCTTAGGAAATTTACCTTTAACCCATTCATTATGTTCTGGAACAGTAATGATATTATATTTTTCTTTCAGATTTTTTATTAATGTCGATTTTCCACTTGCCGGAAGCCCCGAAATAACGATTAATTTTCCCATGATTGTTCCTTTAAATCAGTAATTAAATTTTGTTTTTCTTTTTTGTTCTTTATTATAATAATTTTATTATCAACCTTGCTTAAGAGTTTCTTAAATTTTTGATCTTTTTTATAAAATTTATATTTTAGACAATGCCTCCAGTGTTTTAAAGCCATTATTATAGGTTCTGGATTTTTAGAATCATATCCGCTCCATCTTAAAATTGAGCGTTTGATTAAACGAACAAGACAAAGCACAATATTAGTCTGCAACCAAATAATAACATCCGCCTGATCTTTGAATTTATTTAAAGTAATTTCAGAACCATCCTCAACAATCCAAGTATCCATTGAAGCACATTTATCCAAATTTGATTCAAAAGTTTTCTGAGAAACTCTAATCCAATTTTTTTGCCACCGAAAGTTATCTATCTCATAACAAGGAATATTTAAGGCATTTTCAAGTTCCTTCGCTAATGTAGATTTACCACTACCGCTATTTCCAAAAATTAGAATTCTATTTATTTTATTCATTTTTGAAAACACGTCCCTTAATAAAATCAATTAGCAACAGTGAATGTTCCTTAAGGGAATTCATATCCCCTGTAAAATTATAAATTCCTGGTATCTTAGTATTTTTTTCAATAGGATATGGGGATATAATAGCACTAGCAGTAGCTGTTGCGTTTGCTAAAGAGATATTGCCCATTTTATTACCGATTCGCGCTGTAAGCCGTTTTATTTCAGATGATGGTTTTCCTGTTCCTATTAGTGTCCATTCTTTACCGGGATCTTTATCCATAATCAAATCAATAAGTCCCCAGAGACCATCATAAGAGTACAAAACACCATCGCTTATTTTATCCTGTTCATGGGGAATATTCTTTATGACACGGCAAACTATTGATCTTGCTCCAATATTAATGGCTCCCAGTATATCTTTATTTAAATTATCTCCTATATGCAAAGTTTTTTTGAGATCAATAGAATTTCTCCATGCTAACCGAAAAGCTTCAACAGATGGTTTTGCATTCAGGCCTATATCTGAAAAATAACAATTTTCAAAGTATGATGTTATTTGTTCTTGATTCATTAGCTGTTTTAAATCTGCTCCTTGTGTCCATTTCGTATTGCATATAGAGACATGGCGATAAGGTGACTCTTGTAGAACTTTCTTGATGCCATCAACCAAACCAATTTTATACTTCAAAGAAATAGATGAAATATTTTGTGCTATTGTATGGATATCAAAGGAGGCTTGATATTTACTAGCCAAATACTTTAACCTTTCTTCAACCAGCAATCCCTGAGCAGTATTTCCTTCTTCTTCAGGATGATGACTTTTAAGCTCGTTCCAAGCTTGTTCAAATGAAATACTTAATATTCGAGAAAGTAAAATAGCTCTTTCAGTATCAACTTTTTTAATTTCATCGGAATTCTTATGGGCAATAATTGTATCCCAAAAATCCCACGAAATACCTTCTATTTCTCCCATTTTATATTTCCTGTTCCCAAAAATTGTTTTTGATTATCTATAGTTAAACGCTCCAACCAAATTTGTGTTTGCCCTCGGAGCTCCATCCAAGACTTTCTATCTGGTGCCATAATTAATGTATTATGTTGTTTTTTTGAAGGAGAATACTCAGTTCCATCAATATATGCATTAAAACCGCCTGAACATTTGTGTAAAAAAGTTCCGGCAACATGATCCCACGGAAGTAATTTTTTGCTAAAGATTATAGCATCTATTTTTTGGGTTATTAAATTGAAATAAGAACAAGAGCACGAACTGGCACGGATCAAATTAAAAGAGGGCTTAATATACGGAAGAAGAAGGCGGTTGGTATCAATATTTTCTATTTTTCTTTTTTTATTTTCAATTTCAAATTTTTTATTATTTAAGAATAATCCATGTTTTTCATCACCACATAACATTTGCTTTTTATAAGGGAGATATATCCATGCTGCTTTTGTTTTTCCATTCGTTATTAGCGATACTGCAACAGCAAAATTCTCTTTCCCTTCTATAAAGTTTGTTGTTCCATCTAAGGGATCAATTACCCATAAATTTTGTATTTTGCTGTCTTGAAAAGATTTTAATAAAACAGGGTGTGAATCAGATAGCTCCTCTGAAACTATTTGAGAATCTGGAATAATTTTAGGCAATTCTCGGAAAAAAGCCATTTCCGAATCAATATCGGCAGCTGTCACTAAATCCGCAGGGGTTTTATTGATAATACTATTCTTACAAATATCTTGAAATTTAGGTAAAATTACCCTTTCAGATATTTCTTGTATAATATCTGAAACACCTTGTAGTAATTCCATTTATAAATCTTCCATTAATGAATTTTACTATAAATAACAATAATAAAATTTAGAGTCAACTAAATTTCACAAAAACATTCTTGTTACAAGATAGAGATTTTCTGAATATCAGTTTCTAAAAAGTATTTAATATGCCAAGTTTCTTTTTACAAAACAGTGGATTTCAGAGACATAGATCATTATAAGGACTGATTATTGTCTTTAATTTAATATGTAACCTATGTATGCTAGAGGATGATATTGTCATTCTTTATCTTCTACATACTTTTGTTAAAATATTTCATTACCAAAGAGAACAGATATTCAATCGTATAGCGTTAGTTGGTTTTGATTTCTGCAATATGCATTTTCTGGCGGCCAGTCAGGATTTGACCCGAAAAGCAAGCTAAATAAAGGAGGTATTTAAATGACAAAAAGCCCCCTACTCCGTAGAGCAGGGGGCTTTTTCAGGTGCAAAGATCATCATAAACCAGATTGTTGCGGTCAATCTGGTCTATGGTTTCCTGAGTGTCATGGTCATAATCAGCAAAAATCGGTTCATAAATCTGGCAGAATTCAAGGTCGGCGATATTTGTCGTGCAGCCGCTTAATCCGCTCAGACTCAAAACGAGTATTGCGAGCCACGTTCGCTTGATGTA
>ULRO01039667.1_pt1 | contig 38436 bp, 36 predicted proteins | sample 1955421 | NCBI WGS metagenome assembly ULRO01 (sample SAMEA4835682, study PRJEB28245) | human gut metagenome | biome: gut microbiome; material: fecal sample | place: Denmark | collected 2008 | reverse complement strand
TTAAATCTAATATTCAAGATATTAATGCAACCGTTATTAACGAAAAAGATTTAATAGAAATTCAATTAGATAAATTAAAAGAATTTAAAATTGTAATAGAAAACATAGCACGCGATATTAATAATCAAGATGAATCTATTAAAATCGCCGGAGAAAAAATTGTTGACCAATATTCTTCTTTAAGAGAACAACTTCTTGAAAAACATACTCAATATGATAAGATGTTAATCACAGCTCAAGAAAAATACCACGAGAATTTAAATAAACAAGTCTATGAAATAGCTAATATTATGGGAGATATTATAAAAAAAGTTTATAAAGATTATAACGATAAAATCAATCAATTACAAAATGAAATTAATAATATTACTAAAGATTCAACAGAAGAAATTAAATAGGAGAATACAATATGAAAAAGAAAAATGTTGACGAAACTTCAGTTTGGATTTCAACTGCCGACTTAATGTCAGGACTCCTTGTACTTTTTCTCTTTATTTCAGTTCTAATGATTCGATCTACTCAAACTCTTCAAGGACAAATAAAAGAAATTACTGGGTCTGCTAACGCAGCCAGAGAAGAGTTGAGATCTAATATAGAAGCTAATTTTTCTGAAGAAGAAATGCAAGCGTACAAATTAAATGTAGATTCCATTGGCTCTGCCTCTTTTGACAGAGGAGAAGCCCGATTTCAAGCTGGTTCTTCTCAGTTAACACCTGAATTTCAAGCTATTCTCAAAGACTTCTTACCTAAATATATAGATGCCGCATATAATTGTGATCATGATAGTATTCAAGAAATACGCATAGAAGGACACACATCTTCTGAATGGTATACAGGAAATATTAATGATCCTAATATAGCTTATATTAATAATATGGCTTTATCTCAAAGCCGAACAAGAGAAATTATTAAATTTGCTTTATCCTTGCCGGAATTAGCTCCGTATCAGGATTTTATTAAAGAAAAATTAACAGCTAACGGATTATCATCAAGTAAAATTATTAAACATCCCGATGGAAGTGAAGATGCAGAAAATTCACGCCGAATTGAATTTAAAGTAATAGCTAACGATGCTAAAGTAGTTAAACAAATGGAAGAGGCATTGAATTAAATGGCTGATATTATCGTACCTAAAAATTTCAAAAATTTATATAGAGATTTAAACTTAGTTTTTCCTAATTCTATACATGAAATTATTCCTTATCATAATTCAGATCTTCATTTTCAAAGTTTATATGACAACTATGAATACGAAGATATAGATTTAATAGATGAAATACGAGAAGACTTAAATGGATACTACGAGGAAGCTGAAAAGAATAATTTTACTTGTATAACATCCAGTACGGGATTGCCTAGATTTTTATATAAGAGAATTATGCAAAAAGAAAAAAATACTGGACGATTTTATCATTTATGTGTTTGTAAACACGTTAAACGTTACGGAAGTAAAATGACCGATATATTTAGATTAACATCAAGGCACGATTCTCTATTCTATGTTAGATTTATTGATGAAAACAACAAAATAGGCAATCCGAAACTAATACCATTAAAATTATGCTTTGAATGCTACCGGCTATTAAATTTAGGACAATATGGTTATCAATATGGTTATAATCAATTGAATTTTCCGATTGATAAATTTTACAAAGACGTTCTATTTGGAAAAATTAAATTAAACACCAATCTTTCCAACTTTACAGAAACAAAATATAGTCCTTATATTTCCTCCTGGTCTAAATTAGCAAGAGAATTAAAATTAGCCAGAGGATTTAGATGTGAAGAATGTGGAATGATTGGCTCATTTACTCTTAAAAATGAGCCTATTTTTAGTTCTTTAGAAGCACATCATAAAGACAAAAATCCTAGAAATAATATGCCTGACAATATAAAAATTCTTTGTCCGGAATGTCATGATAAATATCATCCTCATAGACCTAAAGAAAAAAGATTAGAAATAGAAAGCCAAAATTTAACAATATAATAACTGTTTAAACTTACTTAATTATATAATGTTATTAAGTAAGTTTTTTATTATAAATAGCAAAATGTTTCTGTTAGAAAATAAATATACTTTTATCATATAAATTAATAATTTAACAAATTTTTAATAAGATTAATATGCACTAACACTCTCTTAAATTTTTTCTAAATAAGTTATTGTATTTTGACATAGAATTATTATGACTATTCATAACATCAACATTTTCCGCCCCTGCGGATATTTGACGAAGCGACGCCGCGGTGCTATATTAAATTTGTAAGGGCACACGCCCCAAAGGAGGTTTTAAAGATGAACGAAGCAATGAACAACCTTTTAACCAGAAGAAGCTGCCGCAAATATAAACCCGATATGCTGCCGCAGGACGTGCTTGACGGAATTTTAAGGGCAGGCACCTACGCCGCCAGCGGGCACGGCACGCAAAACCCCATTATGATTGCCGTTACCGATAAAGAAATGCGCGATAAATTAAGCAAATTAAACGCCAAAATTTTTGGCAAGCCCGATATTGACCCATTTTACGGCGCACCGGTTGTTGTTATTGTGCTGGCCGATAAAAAATATCCCACTTACGTTTACGACGGCAGCCTTGCCATGGGAAATTTAATGCTTGCCGCCCACGCGCTCGGCGTTGCCAGCTGCTGGATTCACCGCGCCAAAGAAGAATTTGAACTGCCCGAAGGCAGGGAAATTTTAAAACAGCTCGGCATTGAAGGCGATTACGAAGGCATAGGCCACTGCATTTTAGGCTATGCCGATTGCCCTGAACCGCAGGCTGCACCGCGCAAGGAAAACCGCGTTTATTACATTAAATAACCTCTGCAATTTACCCAGAATTTACAAATACCCGGCACGTTTTAACGCCTGCCGGGTATTTTTTGCCTTTAATACCGCGAAAAACGGCTAAAAAACAAGTTACGCCCCTTTACAGTGGTCAGTGCGGAAGCATTGGCAAACCAAAGCCCAAAATTACCCCACAAACGCCAATTTATGCAGATTTAACCTTTTGAACGCGCCCGAATATATGATACAATTAAAAAAATATTGCTATTAGAGCGGAGGTGACTGTTTCCCAAGCGGAAACACATTATTTGGATTATTTCGTGATAATTTTAAACATTATTGTAATTTTATTTCTGGTAGCGCTTAACGGCTTTTTCGTGGCATCAGAATTTTCTATCGTTAAAGTGCGCCCTTCAAGGCTCGACACTTTAATTAAAGAAGGCAGCAAAAGCGCGGTTTACGCACGCCAGGTAACGGAGCACCTTGACGCCTACCTTTCCGTAACGCAGCTTGGCATTACCCTTGCCTCGCTCGGCCTTGGCTGGATTGGCGAACCTGCCGTTGCCAAAATGCTGGCGCCGGTATTTGCCCTGCTTAAACTGCCGCCGCAGCTTGAGCACACACTGGCCTTTGTGGTAGGCTTTTCCGTAATTACCGCCCTGCACATTGTACTTGGCGAACTGGTGCCGAAATCGCTTTCCATACAAAAAACGGAAGCCATTGTTTTATTTGTTGCGCGCCCGCTGATTATGTTCGACAAGCTGATGTACCCGGCCGTATGGTTTTTAAACCATGTTGCCAACTGGACTCTGCGCCGCATGGGCATCAGCGCCGCCAGCGAAGCGGAAGAAGCGCACAACGAAGAAGAAATCCGCATTTTGATGGAAGAAAGCTATAAATACGGCTATATCGACAAAAGCGAGCTTACCTATCTCGACAACGTTTTTGACTTTTCCGAACGCAGTGCCGGCGAAATCATGGTGCCCCGCACAGATATGATCTGCCTGTACCTTGAAGACAGCTTCGATGAAAACATCAAAACAGCGCTGACGGAACGCATGACGCGTTACCCCATCTGCAACGAGGATAAAGACCATATCATCGGCTTTCTGCATATTAAAGACTTGCTGCGCGCCCTTAACGACGGCCAAAAGCCCGATTTAAGCACGCTGGCACGCGACGTGCTGGAAGTGCCTGTTTCCATGCCTATCAGCAACCTGCTGCGCCTTTTGCAGAAGGAACGCAAACAGCTCGCCATTTTGATTGACGAATACGGCGGCACTGCCGGTATGGTAACTATCGAGGACATTCTTGAAGAAATCGTCGGTGAAATACAGGACGAATTTGACGAAGAACGCCCCGAAGTGGAAGAAGAAACCGATAAAAGCTATTCCGTTGACGGCAAAATGCTTTTGGAGGACGTTAACGACCTGTTCGGGCTTGAACTTGACGACAGCCAGTGCGATACCATTGGCGGCTGGGTTTACACGCAGCTTAACACACAACCGCAGATAGGCCAGACCGTAAAACTGCCCAAAGCGGAAATTACCGTGGAAGAAGTGGAAGCCCTGCGCATTACCCGCCTGAAAATAAAACTCTTAAGCGCGCTCAGCAGCGTTAACCAGGGCATGCTGGACGAACATTTGAATAAGGATTAAGACCTGATAAAAAACGGTACCTTTTTACGGGTACCGTTTTTTTATTGCTCTTATTCAGCTTTCATAATATTTATTTTTTCTTTTCTGCCGAGGCAATAACGGCTTCGGCAAGCTCTTTAAGGGTTATGCGGCGGTTCATGCTGTACTGGCGCATTTTGCTGTATGCTTCGTCCTCCGTAAAGCCGTGTGCCGCCATTAATATGCCTTTGGCGCGGTCAAGCAGTTTGCGTGTTTCAAGGCTTTCGCGCAAGCCGGCAAGTTCGCTGTCCATCTTCTGGTATTCCTTAAAGCGGGCAATGGCTACCTGCATGGTGGCAAAAAGCTGTTCTTCGCGCACCGGCTTAACCAGATATGCCATTACGCCGCTGCTATTGGCGCGCTCAACCACATCCTGCTGGCTGTAAGCCGTTAAAAGAAGCACGGGCGCAATATGCTGGCCGGTAATAATTCCGGCTGCCGTAATGCCGTCCATCTTCGGCATTTTTACGTCCATAATAACCAAATCAGGCTTTAAGCGCCGGGCAAGCTCCACGGCTTCTTCCCCGTCAGATGCTTCGCCAAACACCGTATGCCCCGCTTCCGTCAGCATTTCGCGCAAATCCAGGCGGATTAACGCTTCGTCATCGGCAATAATAATTTTTAACCCTTCCATTTTTATCCCCCCAAAGGTATTGCTACTTCGGCGCAGGTTCCTCCCTGCGGCCTGTTTTCTATTTTAAAAGTTCCGTGTAAATCGGCTTCGGCCATAGTTTTAATAATGCGCAAGCCCAAGCTGCTCTGCGGCACGCCGTTAAAACCCGGCGGCAGGCCGTTGCCGTCGTCGCATACGGTAAGTCGGCAGCCGTTTTCTGTTTTTTTCAGCTCCACGCTGATGGCTCCCTGCGTGCGCCCTGTAAAGGCATGGTCAAAGCAGTTTTGCAGCATTTCGTTTAATACCAGCGCCATGCTGGTTGCTTTTTCCGAAGGAATAACAACATTATCGGCGCTGAACTCGGTTGTAAGGCGCAGTTCCGGCGCAGCCATGCCGCTGAGCACCGCTTTGTAAATTCCCTGCGCCACCGCTGCCATATCCACCGTGCCGCTGCCCTGCTGCGCCAAAAATTCGTGCACAACGGCAATGCTGTTTACGCGGCTGATGCAGTCACGCAGAACGCTTTTGGTTTCGTCCGCTTTGGCGCGGCGCATTTGCAGGCGCAGCAGGCTGGCAATGGTTTGCAGGTTGTTTTTTACGCGGTGGTGTATCTCTTTAATTACCGCCGCTTTAACAAGCAGTTCTTCGTCACGCTTTTTCAGTTCGGTAATATCGCGCAAAATTACAATGGCATAGCTTGCTTCCGCCGTGCCGCCGACAGGCACCACGCGCATGGCCAAAAGCATGCCGCGCAGACGGATTTCCTTGCCTTCGGCCGTGCCTGTTTTAAGCACCATGCCGACAAGAGGCCAGTTAATTTGTACGCTGTTGGTGCGCAGGCCGATTGGCGTTGTAATGCCCACCACCTGAAAAATATGCCGGGCAGTGGAATTGGCCGCTATTATTTTTTTCTCCGCGTCAACCACCATCAGCGCGTCACCCGGGGCAAGGCGGCGGTAAAACTCGCTGTCCTGCTCGGGGCGTGCCGGTGTTTTTAAAAATTCAAACGCCACGTTAATAAAAATATCGTCAACGCCGCTTAAATCAAACACAACGGCAGCAAAGCATTTGCCGCGCCTGTCCTGCACGGGGTACACACGCACGCCGGCAAACTGCCCAAGGCTCAGCTCGCGCTTGCCTTCAAGCGGAACATTGCGCTGCAAACAGCGGGCAATCAGCGGTTCTTCGCTGATGCGCACCTCACGCCCGGGCGCCAGTTCCGGCTGCTGCAAAAACTGCGTTTTGGGCATGGACTGATGGTAAACGCGCAAAAAACGTTTGTCATCCGACGCAAGGTACACTGTAATGCAGGCGTGGGCAATATCGGCTGCAAAATCCATGCCCTGCCTGATAGAAGCCAGTATATTTTTCTGTTCACTGTTAAGATTTTTTAACATAGTGTTAATTTATACCCCTCATAATTATGTATTTTTAGAAAATTTTATTAATAATAAAAAACAATAATGCACAACAAATTTTTACTTTTAAAATATTATATAACCTCTATCTTTGAACAGCAAGTAAAGTTATATTTTATAGTTCGACTCCCTGTTTCAACCTAATATCATACGGAATTGAAGTTATGGAAAACGTCATTACTTATAAACATCAAGATTGCTTAACGCCGTATTTATTTTTAAAATCAAACAACTCTTTGCCATTGATGATAAAATAATCAACATCTTTATCTAACAGATTAATTTTACGAATGTAATACTGCAAAGCAGCAAGGTCCATATTAAGCACTTGAGCAAGGTCGCGTTTGGTTACAACAGCAACGCCACGGTAATACTTTAATTTATAGCCGGGCAAAGCAACAGGCACAGTTTTTTCAACTGCCTTTTTAACCGCATTTACTTCATACTTGCCAGTTTTGCGGATGGAAGGTATAACATCATGCGTTACCCAACGCTTAAAAGCTTTAGCTTCCGGCTTGCGGCTGGCAAGCACAAGGTTGTATAGGCCTGCTTCGTTGACGACAGATAACTTTTGTTTACCGCCAAGGGTGTCGGTTAAAACTACACCCTTTTCATCACTTGCTAAACGTTTTAAAGCATCACGCGAATTCTTAATTTCTAATGCTTTACAAACGTCAGTAGCAACAAATAAGATTTCATTATTTTGATAAACAGTTCTAATTTCACCAAAATTATCATTTTTTAACACTTGTAACTCATTCATATTATATCTTCCTTTCAAACCACCCAAAAGAATGATATAATAAATTTATCATCCTTTTGGGTGGTTCTTGGTAAGACGTTGTTTTCGTTGGTAGCGGGGCAACGTCTTATTTGTTTTCTTTAGGCAATTCCAAATACAACTTTTCAACCCCACGCCGTAATACTTCAACTCGCGTTTCGTTATAGTAAGCTGTTAATATATCCAATTTTTCTAAAGCATCAGCATCAAATCTAACGCCTAATTGCCTAACTTTTGGATTACCACTCTTCGGTCTGCCTGTTCGTGGACTCATTCTTTTCACCTCACTTTATGATTACCACAAATTTATTGTATTTTATGATTACCAAAAAGTCAAGCAAAAAATAAACGGCTCTTATGAACCGTTTTAATCATTTTTATTAAAATATTTTCTTAATAAATTCAATAAATTAGAATATTTATTGTCTAAAATTCCAGTTATAATTATCATATTTAAAAAATCATTTTCATATTCATCTATTTCCTGATTCCAGACTTTAATATAAAAATCTTTTTCGTCTTTTGTATTAACATATTTATCAATAAATTCTAATACAACCTCCATAGAATAAAAATATTGATTAAACTCATTAAATAATTTCATTAAAATTTCGTCAGCAATATCTTTATTTCCAGCTTCTACTTTATTCCAAAAATTTTTATTTACAATTTTAATATTCTTGCTCATAGACGCAATCATGTCACAAAAATCTTTAAAGCTTTCCTTTATTGATACAAATTGCTCAACTCTACTTTTATCAGATTTTATATCTTTATGTATTTCAGCTATTGCAAATTGGTTCTTCATTCGCTGAACTTTTATTTTATATTTAAAATCATTACTTCTATCCAATAATCTAAAAAATATCTCGGAATTGAAAGCTTTCTTAGACATTTCTTTTTGTTCATTTAATGCATTTGTTGTTTCTTGAAACTCTGTTTTTGTTAACCGTAACATAACAATAGTTGATATAAAAATAGCTAATGTTATAATTGGAGTAGAAATTCCTGTAAAATAATCCCCAACTGGTCCTATTTCAGTTATTTTTGATTCTGATGTAATTAAATTAACAATGGAAATATTTTTTGAATATAAAATTATAAAAGGCAAAACAAACGCAATAATTACTAAAACTATAGATAGACAAATAAAAAAATTAATTGTAAATTTTTTCAAAATCTTATTTTTCCAATCAAGAAACCATCTTTTTAATTTATCCACCATAATTATATATCCTCACTTTGTTTAATTATTATTTATTTTTTATACTATTATAACATAAAAAGCCCGGCAACACACTTAAGTTGCCAGGCAAAATTAGTTAACTGTTATTGTAAATACATCCTATTAACAAACCAGTCACTAAGCTCCAAAAAGCATTTTGCTTAGCTTTAAGGCTAGCTTTTTTCTTTTCCTGTTGTATTTGTTGTTTCAATTCGCTGCATAATATTGAGAGCTTTTCTATTTCCATCGATGCAGTCAATTCGTTTTGCGCTGTCTTCAACTGCCGCTTGGCTTCGTTCAAGTTCTTCATCAGCTCTCTGGATGGCTTTTTCAGCATTGTTATTTCCTCTTGCAGCGTCAGCAATGTTACTTGCTGCTGTTTCAGCCGAATCTTTAATTCTATCCACTGTTGCCGTGGAATTGTTATCACTTCTTGATTCGTTTCCACAGCCACGCAATGTGCAATAAGCCACGGAGCAAAACACCAAAACAATGATAATAATATAAATACGATTATGATTATCCGATTTTTCTTACTCATTTTTCATTTTATACCTCTTAATGTGGTAAGTTACCGATAAAAGCCGCACAATAACCTATAAAGCCACCGATAATTAAAGCCAACAGATTTGTAGTTACATACGATGCTATAAAACCTATTAAATTATCGGTAGTAAATGTTAAATAAGTAATTACACAATACAAAATGACTAAAATACCTAATATTATATGTTTCTTTTTCATAGTTTTCTCCTTATTTTCTTTACACCGCCATATCTGGCGCATACGCCGTTTTTGCCGCGCTTGCATAAAAGTCAATCAAAAACAAGCTTACGCGCCAATGAACTGCACCCCAAAAGTTGATTTTTGGGGATTTTAAATAAAAACAACTAAAATTAACTAATCGTAATGGTTTAAGTGATTCGTATCATACTCCTTAAGTTCTTTCGCATATGTAAATAGTGTTGTATAATAAAAACAACTAATCTGATTAGCCGAAAGTTTGACAAGTTATAAATTCTGCTATATAATACGGGTAGATGAAACGACCGTTCTACGCGAGCGGCCTTGCCCACTACCCACAAGGTAGTGGGTTTTTTATTTACGGGAGGTTTATGCCTTTGGGTATCTTAATATACGATAAGCCTTTTAAAACATTTAATGAGCAAATTGATATTTTAGAAAAGAATTACAATCTTGTTATTGAAAGCCGGGAAATGGCTTTAACAGCTCTGCAATCCCTAACTTATTATGACCTTATTAACGGCTATAAAGATGTTTTTCTGGTTAACGATAAATTTGAACCTGGCGTTTCTATTGGCTTTCTGCATATGTTTACGCAAATAGATAAGCATATCCAGTCAACAATATTTAAGTACAGTACCATTGTTGAAAACTCGTATAAATCTAAACTGGCTTATATAATTGCTAAAAATTTTGGTGTTTGCGAGCATGATTATCTGGATGAAAGCCATTATTTTAAAACGAACAATAAGATAGCTTTTAAGACGATAAAACGTGCCTGTACTTCCATTTATGACGGCAGTAAACCTATTCCATTGCCAACGCAGCACTATGTAAAAAAACATAATCACATTCCGCCATGGATATTGTTTAAAAATCTTTCTTTCAGCAATGCTATTAACCTGTTTCAACTGCTTAAACCAAATGAAAAGAAGGAACTGGCCGACCTAATCATTCCCAACAAAAATATAGATTACTACCAAAAGGTAGAATTTATTATTGCTTCTTTAAACATCGTTAGAAGTTTTAGAAATAAAATCGCTCATAATTTAAAATTTATCACTTATAAAAATACCTTTCATTCCTTAGAGCCTAAAACCGTTTTAAAGCTACTGCCGCCAGGTTTACTGCACTGGAAGGATATTAGAAAATGTAAAATAGGTTTAAATGATATTTATGCCGATATGCTTTGTATTTTAGTATTACTTAACGATGATTATTTGGCTGTATCAATGTTATATGAATTAACCGTTTCATTCCATAAAATGAACACCGGGAGAACTACTCCGATGCAGATGATAAAATCCAAATATTTTAAAATAACTAAACTGCCACCTGATATTGAAGCAAGGTTTACCGCATTATATCAGCAAAAAGCTACAAATTTTAAATTATAAAAATAAAAATCTCCCGGTGTTGCAAACACCAAACGGAAAAATAAATATTTTTAGCAAAAACGCTATTTTGCCAAAATGGTAAATTTTGAAGTTGAACAGCTTAAAGATAAAGAAAGCGCTCCATCCGGCGCGCAGGTAAATTGATTTTTTTTGATTTTAATAACAAATAAAAAATGCCCGGCACATTATATGCCGAGCACTCATTTTAAACTTTATTTAACTACTTCAACGATTTTGGCTTTATCTTCACTGATTTGTTTCAATGCTTTTTCCAAGCCATCTTTAACAGCATTGCTTGCCGAACCCATTCCTGCATAGAAAGAACTGGATGAGCCGGTTGTTACATATCTTTTTACAAATACATAATTGCCTTTTGCAGCATCCCAAACTCTAAAATCTGTTGTAACATTGGTCTTCTGACCCGCGCTCATAAAGCCAACAGATACAGTCGGAACTGTATTTGTAACTCTGAAATACATAATATAATCAGCGCCTAATTCTGTACTTAAATTTGCAAAATCAGCTTTTGTTAATGTCAAATCTCTACCTTGCATACCAGTAACCATTTGGTCAGTGCTGGCAGCGACACCTTTTTCCTCTCTATAAATCTGTACAATAGCATCAGATTCCGAAGCAGGAATTAATGTCGGCGCAGCTTCTTTTAAGGCGCGGCGTTGAGTAAATGTCATTTCACGCATTTCTTCTTCAGACGGGAAAAACCATCCTTTAATTGTATCATCAATTTCCTGATAAATTTTTTCCGGTTCAGCAAACATACCGGAACCAGTATCAATAATTGTGTTTACCTGTCCTGCTTCAGCGTTTCCGGCAAACATGGTTGCTGCAACACACAAGCCCAAAATATTCTTCATAATAGCTTTCTTCATAAGTGTTATTCCTCCCCTTTTCGGAATATATTATATTTATATTATAACTGTTTTAATTAAATAAATCAAAATAAAAACTGTCCGGCGCTACCAACACCGTACGGCAAATATAGGAGTTAACGATGTCTGAAATTATTTTATATACCACAACAGACGGCAAAGCTAACATCAAACTTTATGCTGATAATGGCACTGTCTGGCTTACTCAAGCGCAAATGGCGGAACTGTTTAATACAACACCGCAAAATATTACACTACATATAAAAAACATATATTCGGAAGGTGAATTATTACCTGAAGCAACTTGTAAGGATTTCTTACAAGTTCGTACCGAAGGCAGCAGAACCATTCAAAGAAACCAAAAATTTTATAATCTTGATGTTATTATTGCCGTTGGCTTCCGTGTACGTTCACCTCGCGGCACGCAGTTCCGCAAATGGGCCAACACCACGCTTAAAGAATATTTAACCAAAGGTTTTGTTTTGGACAGCGACAGGCTTAAAAACCCAGATGGGCGTCCGGATTACTTTGATGAATTACTGGCGCAAATCCGTGACATCCGTGCCAGCGAAAAGCGCTTTTACCAAAAATTGCGTGATTTGTTTGCCCTATCTACCGATTATAGCCCTACTGATGCCGATACCAAAATGTTTTTTGCACAAACGCAAAACAAACTGCTTTTTGCTGTTACCGGCAATACCTCTGCCGAAATTATAGCCAACCGCGCCGACCACAGCAAGCCGAACATGGGATTGACTTCGTGGAAAGGCAGCGTTGTAAGAAAAATAGATATTTCCATTGCCAAAAATTACTTAACTGCCGATGAAATTGATACCTTAAACCGTCTGGTCAGCTTGTTTTTGGAAAGCGCAGAATTGCGTGCTAAAATGCGTAAAACCTTAACACTTGATTACTGGCGTGGCAGCGTAGATAAAATCTTACAGGACCATGATATCCCACTATTAAAATCTGCTGGTAAAATATCTAAACCTGCCGCTAATGAGTTAGCTGCAGCCGAATACGAAAAATTTGATGCGCGCCGCAAAGCTGATGAAGCTAAACAGGCCGATGAGGATGATTTTTTCTGGCTGGTTGATTCTGTGGATAAAATAAATTCAAATAAAAAATAAAAAATCCCCCAATGCTGCAAACGCCGCCGGCCGTTCGTGGCCGCGGTGCCGGTTGGCTTTAAACCTGACGGCAAATTAATACAACAGGTTTTAGATTATTACCGCACCCGTCAGGAAGGTCTGGCCGCACTTGCCGATTACAACGAAAAGAAAAAAGGAATATCCGCATCTGCCTATTTTAAAGAATTTAAAAAAGTACAAATTGCCAGCCATTACACTTTTGCAAAGATTTATGATTTGTGGACTGCTCAGCGCTACGTTGATAAAGGCCACAAAATACCAAGCTGTTACAGCGCCGCATACGCCTGGTGCAAAGAGCTTTACAGTTTGCCGTTTGCTGATGTACGGCAAATGCACCTGCAAAAAGCCATAGATAATTGCACCAAAGGATATGCCACCAAAAAGAATATGAAAACTCTCTTTAATTTTTTATATAAATACGCTATTGGTAACGATATAGTAAAAACGATGTATTCCAGCTTGATAGAGCTGCCGCCGTTAGCGGATTCGGATATACACAAGCCCTTTACGGACGAGGAAATGCAGATATTGTGGGCAAACAGTGCCAGCATATCCGTGCAGACGGTTCTTATTATGGCTTATACAGGTATGCGGCCATCTGAATTTTTAAAAATTAAAACAGAAAATATTGTTTTAAAAGACCGTTATATGAAAGGCGGATTAAAAACCGCTGCCGGGTTTGACCGGATTATACCAATCGCGGAATGTATTTTCCCTTTTATTAAAGCAATGTATAACCCGGAGTGCAGGTATTTGTTTCCGGATGAAAGCGGCAAAGCGCTATCATACAAAAATTATTACCGCAAATTTTTTGAACCGGCAATGATAAAACTCAATTTAGACCACTTGCCGCATGACGGCAGGCACACCTGTGCCAGCGCGTTGGACCGTGCCGAAGTCAATCCGGTAATAATCCGGCGCATACTTGGCCACCGTGCCAAGGACATTACCGAGAAAGTTTACATACACAAATATATTCCGGAACTTGTTGAAGCTGCGAACAAACAGGCGGTTTTCTCTTAATATTTGTTAGTAGTATGTTAGTAATGTGTTAGTAATAGAGTAAAAAACATAGATAAGTACGAACAACAAAAGCCAGTGAAGATCATGTTTCACTGGCTTTTGTTCGCTTAATTCCTTAACATAGTGTTAATACCAAGTTTTCAAAAAATTTACAACATTAGTGTTTTACACTGTAATTCACAATGTTATCCACATTATGCACAGAGTTTTCCGCAATCATCAGGTGCAATTCTATGCTTTTTCACAGAGTTTTGCACGTTTTCCACAGTTTGGAGTTCACATTATAGACAGTGTTTATCCCAATTTTAACGATGGAACAGCGTTCAAACCAAGGGGACTTTTCTCCCCGTTGATATACATAAAATAACCGCGGCAGGCAATCATCACGGCATTATCCGTGCAGAGTATCGGAGTTGGGTGAACCAGGCGCGCTCCGGCGCGTTCTGCCGCCTTTGCCAGTGTATTCTGCAAGGTTTTGTTGGCCGATACGCCGCCTGCAAGTACAATTTCTTTCAGCCCAGTTTCTTTAAGGGCGTGCACGCTTTTCTGCACCAGTGCGTCCACAATGGCATATTGAAACGACGCTGCAACATCGGCGCGGTTTACTTCTTCGCCCGCCTGCTGTTTATTGTGCAGGTAGTTGATAACCGCCGATTTTAAGCCGCTGAAGCTGAATTCAAAATTGTTGCCCAGTTTGGCACGAGGAAAATCTATGGCCAGCTGGTTGCCGCCAAGCGCCAGTTTTTCCACCTCCGGCCCGCCGGGATAAGGCAGCCCCAAAACACGCGCCACTTTATCGAAAGCTTCACCGGCAGCATCGTCGCGGGTCTGCCCCAGAAGCTCAAAACGGTTGTAATCCTTTACAACCAGCAGCGCCGTGTGCCCGCCGCTTACAACCAGTGCCAGAAACGGCGGCTTGAGGTCTTTGTCGTTTAAAAAGTTGGCAAAAACATGCCCTTCCAGATGGTTTACGCCAATCAGCGGCTTATCTGCCGCCCAGGCCAGCGCTTTGCCAGCCGAAAGGCCCACCAGCAGCGCGCCTACAAGGCCCGGCCCGTAGGTTACGGCAACGGCGTTTATTTTATCCAGCGGCACTTGTGCTTTGTCAAGCGCTTCATCTATTACCGGCAGTACGTTGCGTATATGGTTGCGCGAGGCAATTTCCGGCACTACGCCGCCGTATTTGCGGTGAATGGGCACCTGCGAGGCAATGATGTTGCTTAAAACCTCGCGCCCGTTTTTTACAACGGCAGCGGCAGTTTCGTCGCAGCTCGATTCAATGCCGAGTATATAAATGTCTTCACTCATTGGTTTCAGCCTCCCTGTACAGCCACATAATTACGGCGTCTTCGTGGTTATCGGCATAATAACCGGGGCGCACGCCTTCGGCGCGGAAGCCGCAGGTTAAGTACATTTTCTGCGCGGCTGTGTTGCTCTGGCGCACCTCCAGCGTTATGGCATCGGCGCCTTCATTCCACGCAAGGTTAATCAGCGCCGCCGTAAGCCTGGTGCCCAGCCCGCGCTCGCGCTCTCCTGCGGCAATGGCTACGCGCGTAATCTGCGCTTCGCCCGCCACCAGCCAGTACCCGGCATAGCCTATTACTTTGCCGTTTTCTTCCATAACAATGTATGTTGTAAGGCTGTTGTTAAGTTCGTCCAGCCACATGCTTTCGTTCCAGGCGTCAAAAAAAGTGCTGTTTTCTATTTTGCAAACCTCTGTAATATCGCCGGCAGAAAACTGGCGGATTACTGTTTCCCGTGCTTCTGTTCCCATAGTTCTTCTGCCTCCGATTTTCTGATATAGTAAGGCTCCAGCCCGAAGATGCCGCTCTGCACTTCGGGGTTATAGGCTTTAAGCGCGGCCAGTGCCGTACCCGCTGCCTGCGGCAGGCGCAGGTATTCGGGCGCAAGGCTGCACCACCCGGGCAGCTCCATGTTTTCAAGCTTTGCACATTCGCCCAAAATAACGGCCGGTTTACCCTGCAAGGCAAGGTTTTCCAAAAGCTGCTGCTTGTTTACTACCTGCACGCTTTGCAACTCAGCAACTTCTCCGTCCTGCCATTCATACAGCGCCTGATAATAGTTGCCCTTTTGCGCGTCCAGAACAGGCGAAAGCACTATGCCGCTTACCGGCAGGTTATAGGCCAAGGCAAGCGGTGTTGCCACGCCCTGCAAAGGCTTTTTCCATGCGTAGGCCAGCGCTTCGGCCGTTGCCAGGCCAATGCGCAGCCCTGTAAAAGAACCCGGCCCCATGCTTACGGCAATTAAATCAATGTCTGCCTTCTGCACGCCGGTGCGCTCCAAAAGCTGTTCCAGCTGAGGCATCAGCCCTTCGGAGTGGGTCATGCCCATATTTATTTTATATTCGGCCAAAATTTTGCCGTCACGGCATAAGCCGACGGCGCAGGCTTTGGTTGCCGTATCAATTGACAGTACCAGCATTTTTTTCCACTTCCCCGCAAAGTTTTTCGTATCGCGCCCCGTGCGGTTCAAAAACGAACCTGCGCCCCGCGCCCTCCAGCTCTATCTTAATATGCAGATATTCTTCGGGCAGCTCGTCAATAAACAGTTCGCCCCATTCTATTACCGTCAGCCCATCGCCGCCGCAGTATTCGCCAAAGCCGGTGTTATAAAGTTCATCGCTGTCCTTTATGCGGTACAAATCAAAATGGCGCATTTCCAGCCTGCCACTGTATACATTCATTATGGCAAAGGTTGGGCTGTTCACTTCGTTTATATCGGCGCCAAGCCCGGCTGCCATGCCGCGGCTTAACAGCGTTTTGCCCGCGCCAAGCGTACCGGTAAGGCAGTATACGTCGCCGTCCTGCGCCAGTGTGCCGAGCAGCCTGCCAAGCGCTTCCGTTGCCGCACTGTCGTTGCAGTAAATTTCCATGTTTCATATCCTTTCGCTAAGTTCGTTGTAATGCCAAAAAGCAGTACCGGAACCTGCCGGTACTGCCTTTGTTATTTTGCTATAATATCCGTATCGCGCTCAAAGGCGTCCATCAAATCAATATGGCCTTTAATGCTGGCTTTTTTCTCGCCTTCTATTAAAAAGTTTACCTTTTTAATTTCCGGAAACTCCGTCAGCGTATTGGTTATGGCCGAAGTCAGCATCATTTCGGTATAAGAACCGGCTTCGATATTGTAAATTTCCTTGCTTAAATTTACAACGGCCACGCCTTTGTCAACCGTAAGGCTGATTATTTTTAAACCTTTTGGGAAAGCGTTAATAAGCTTATCGCTTTGCGGTTTGGTGTTTATCAGCGCTTCCAGTGCCAAAAGCGGCAGTTCTTCCTTATCGCCTTTAACGCTTACTTTTTCGGCATACAGCTTTTCGGTGCCGTCAGCAGGTACGCGGTAAATTGTTACCGTATGTTCACGGCTGTCTGCAACAGCATTGGCGTCCGGCAGCACTGTGTTGTTTTCCTGCGCGCAGGCCGCGGCAAACAAAGTCATCAGTACCACGCAGAGTACTGTTAAAAATTTTTTCATCATTTTAAGTACCCTCCGTTATTTAAAATAATCTTCAATGCCATCAGCAATGGATTTTGCCAGTTTGTTGATATACCAGTTGCTGTTCATCAGTTTTTCTTCTTTGGGGTTGGAAATAAATGCCAGCTCCAGAAGGGTTGACGGCATGCTGCAGCGCTTGTTTACATAGAAGTTTGCCTTGCGTATGCCAAGGTCATCCAGCCCGAAGTTTTTAACAAGCCTGTCCTGCACGGCCTGTGCCAGACGGGCATCGTTATTTGTTTTGGGATAATAGTAGGACGAGAAGCCGCCTACGCTTTTATTGGTGGAAGAATTGATGTGAATGCTTATGAAAGCATCGGCGTCGTTGTCTTCCGCCACATCAACGCGGGCCTGCAGTTCCTGCGAATCACTGGCGTTAGGGCCGTAAACGTCGGTATCGCCGGTGCGCGTCATGCTCACTTTGGCACCTTTTTTCTTCAGCAGCTCCTGCACTTTTTTGGTAATTTTAAGCGTTACGTCTTTTTCGCGCGTGCCGTTAGAGCCGATTGCCCCGGGGTCGCTGCCGCCGTGCCCGGCATCAAGCGTAATCTTTTTGCCTTTCAGGCCGCCGTCAGTTTTAAAACTGCTTTTGGCAGTTTTCTTTTCTTCGGTTTTAACAGCCGTTTTTTTAGGCACAGTTGCTTTAGCCGTAGTTTTAGGCGTTGTTGTTTTAGGCACCGTTGTTTTTGCCGTGCTGGTTTTAGGCACGGTTACGGGCGCTTTGGCCTTTTCGGCAGATGTATTTGCTTTGGGAATAACCACGCTCGGCGTTGCCGTTTTATCGGCAGTAATATCCACAACCAGGCGGTTGGGCCGCTTTGTTACAGGGTCATTCTTTAAGGTAAACGCGTTGTAATCCTGCGTGCCGATAGTGCGCGCAAGAGGCAGCTTCAGCACCGTATTGCCGCCGCTTTCTTCAACGGTCATGGTTGGTGCAAGCGTGCTGCGCATTTTAAAGCTGCGTGTTACTTTTTCATCAAGTTTGGCGTTAACCGTTACCAGCATGGTCTGCCCCTGAAAGCTGATATTGTAGCCGGGCGGCGAATCCAAATCCACAACGAGGCGAAGCACATTAAACCTGTCCAGACCCCAGCGCACATCCGTTACTTCTGCGGCGTAGGCAGAAACACAGGCAAAAATACTTATTATAAACAAAAGGCAGCAGATGATTCTTTTATGCAAGCCCCGTCACTCCTTTTTGCAAAGTTTAACTAAATAATTTTATCATTTTTATAAAGTTCTGTAAACAAAAGCGCAGTTTGCCAAGGCAAATTTCACTTAAATTTCGCCGTTTTCCGCCATCCGGCGTGCTTCCGGCACAAAGGCTGCCAGTTCACCGGCAGCAAGGCCTATGCAGCCGTCTGCGGCAAGCTCGCCTGCCAGCCCGTGCAGGTACACACCGCACGCGGCGGCAGCTTCCGCTTCAATGCCCTGCGCGCACAGCCCGGCAATAATGCCCGTAAGCACATCGCCGCAGCCGCCGGTTGCCATGGCAGGCGTACCCGTGGTGTTAACATACCCCGTGCCGCCCGGGCAGCCGATAACAGTCGGTGCGCCCTTCAGCACCAGCACGCAGTTCCATTCTGCGGCGTATTTTTCCGCAAGTTCAATGCGGCGCACATCAACTTCGGCGGCGCTTAAACCGCACAAACGCGCCATTTCGCCCGGGTGCGGCGTAAGTATTTTGGTGCATTTAAGCTGCGGCAGAATTTCTGCTTTGCGGCTTAACGCCGTCAGCGCGTCGGCGTCGATAACCGCCGTGCCTTCGTAATTTTCCAGAATGTTTAAAATTACCTCGCCGGTTGCTTCGCTGGTGCCAAGCCCCGGGCCGATTGCCAAAACGTCCGATTTTGCCGCCGCGTCCAGCACTTCGGCAGCGGCGCCGCCGCCCAGCACGCCCGGCATACGCTCGATAAGCCCTTTTACCATTACTTCCGTAAGCTTAACTGCCAGTACCTCGCGCGAACACAGCGGCGTATAAAGGCTTACCAGCCCCGCACCTGCCTTAACGGCAGCCTTAGCGCACAGCGCCGCCGCGCCCGTGTAGCCCGGTGAACCTGCCGCCACCGTTACGCGCCCAGCTTCGCCCTTATGGCAGTTGCCGCTGCGGATGGGCAGAAAATCGCGTACAATTTCCGAATCCAAAAGGTATTTATGCCCTTCCGCCTGCTCCGTTAAAGCCTCCGGCATACCAATCGGCGCAACAACAACTTTGCCCGCAAGTTCCGCCGCCGGGTATAAATAAAGCCCGGGCTTAGGCAGCTGCATGGTTACGGTTGCCGCTGCCTGCACAGCGTTTTCGTCCGCTTCGCCGGTATCTGCCTGCGCCCCGCTCGGAATATCCACCGCCAGCACATCAGCACGTGCGCCGTTCATCAAAAGGCAGGCACGCTTGTAATTGCCGCCAAGCTCGCCCTTAAAGCCGGTGCCAAGCAGCGCGTCAATCATTAAATCCGCATGGGCGGCGGTAATTTCCGCCACGTTCCAGTCACATTCTTCTTTCAGCTCCGTAACGGCAAGGCCGCTTTTAGCGCAGATTTTCAGCTGTACGCCTGCCGCTCCGGTAAAATCCGCCGCCGGCGAAGCCAGAAAGATTTTTACGCGCGCGCCCCCGGCACTGAGCCAGCGTGCTGCCACCAGTCCATCGCCGCCGTTGTTGCCTTTACCGGCAAACACAACCACGCTTTTGGCGTATACATCGCCGCCCAAAAGTTCCGCCGCGTTTTCTGCCACCGCACGCCCGGCGTTTTCCATTAAAACAGCCGTTGGCAGATAAAACTCCTCCGCCGCTTTTTTATCAAGCGCGCCCATTTCATGCGCATATACAAGTTTCATTTATTATCCCTCCAGAATTACCTGCGCCATTGCCAGTTCTTTGGTATGGCTTAATGTTAAATGTATTTTTTCTGTGCCAAGCCCTTTGGCGTAATCTTTAAAATAACCGTATAAAACAAGCTGTGGCCTGCCAAGCGCGTCGTTTATAACCTCTATTTCGGTCAGCCGCCCGCCTCGCAGCCCCGTGCCAACAGCTTTTACAAAAGCCTCCTTGGCGGCAAAACGTGCGGCAAAGCTGGCATACGCCTGCGCACCGCGCGCCATGCAGTAATCCTGCTCGTGCTGGGTAAATACACGCGCGGCAAAGCCCTTCATGCCCAGCGCCCTTTTAATGCGGCTTACCTCTGCCAAATCGCAGCCGATACCAATAATCATATAAACTCCTTTTAACTCAACACATCATTTAGCGTAAACTAATCCATATTATGCTTATTTCCATTTTTACCTGTAAAATCCTGCCCGCAAAAGTGAACTTTATGCAAAAACGCCGGTGCAGTTTCTTTGCAGGCAGCCAAAATTGCTGTATAATTGTGTTGCAGTAATTTTAAAGGAGGCTTTATTTTGTTATATAAAACCCGCGGAACCTGCTCCATTGCCATTGACGTGGAGGTAGAAAACGGCATTGTAAAACATGCGCAGTTTATTAACGGCTGCCCCGGCAATACCGCAGGCATTTCGCAGCTTGTGGCCGGTATGCCGGCAGAAGAAGTTATCCGCCGCTTAAAGGGCATTAAGTGCGGCAATAAACCAACCAGCTGCCCCGACCAGCTTGCCCTTGCGCTGGAAGAAGCGCTTAAAAGCCAAAACTAAAACCCAAACGCGCAAAACAAAAACGCCATGCGTAAAGCACGGCGTTTTTTATTTTAGTTTATGCGTTTTTTAATTGAAACCTTTTATTCCTTACCTGCAAGGCGTTTATAGGTTGCAAGGCGTTCTTTGGCGTCATGCTCTGTTTTTTCAAACAATGCTTCTGCCTGGTCCGGGAATTGTTTTAAGAGTGCGGAGTAACGTACTTCGCCCATTAAGAATTCGCGGAAGTTGCCGGTAGGCTCTTTGCTGTCGAGAATGAACGGATTCTTGCCCTGTTCTTTCAGTTCCGGGTTGTAACGGTAGTTAGCCCAGTAACCGCATTCAACAGCATGTTTTGCTTCCAGCTGGCTGTTGCCCATACCTGCTTTCAAACCGTGGTTAATGCACGGCGAATAAGCAATAATCAGGGACGGGCCGTCATAAGCCTCTGCTTCGGCAATGGCTTTAAGGGTTTGGTTCTTATCCGCGCCCATGGCGATTTGCGCTACATAAACATAGCCGTAACTCATGGCCATCATGCCGAGGTCTTTTTTGCGGGTGCGTTTGCCGCTGGCCGCAAATTTGGCAATAGCAGCAGCCGGAGTAGCCTTGGAGGACTGGCCGCCGGTGTTGGAATATACTTCGGTATCAAATACCATTACGTTAATGTTTTCGCCGCTGGCAAGAACATGGTCAAGTCCGCCGTAGCCGATATCGTAAGCCCAGCCGTCGCCGCCGAAAATCCAGTGGCTGCGTTTTACAAAATACTGGCCGAGGCCCGCAATTTCTTTTAAGAGCGCGTTATCGCTGTTTTCGGCAGCCAGTGCCGCTTTCAGCGTTTCGGCACGTTCGCGGGTGCCGTCGCTTACGTTCATGTTGTCAAGCCAGTTCTGCATTGCTGCTTTCAGTTCTTCGCTTACGGGCAGGTTCAGCGCTTCTTTTACGCGGTCAGCCACACGTTCGCGGGTATGTTTAACGCCTAGGTACATGCCAAGGCCGTATTCGGCGTTGTCTTCAAACAGGCTGTTTGCCCAGCTCGGGCCGTGGCCTGCCGCATTTTTGCAGTACGGCATGGAAGGTGCGCTTGCACCCCAGATAGAGGAACAGCCCGTTGCGTTGGCAATCATCATACGGTCGCCAACAAGCTGGGTAACAAGTTTGGCATACGGGGTTTCGCCGCAGCCTGCGCATGCACCGCTGAACTCAAACAGCGGCTGTTCAAACTGCACGCCTTTAACGGTGTTTTTATTCATCGGGTTCGGTTTGGGCGCAACCTTCTTCATTGCGTAATCCCAGTTTTCGGTTTTGGCAAGCTGGGTTTCCAAAGGTTTCATTACCAGGGCTTTTTCCTTAGCCGGGCAAACCTGAGCGCAGTTGCCGCAGCCGGTGCAGTCCAGCGGAGATACTGCCATATGGAATTTTAAGCCTTTGGCGCCGATAGCATCCTTGCTGAGCATGCCTTCCGGAGCGTTCGCAGCTTCTTCTTCTGTCATCAGCACAGGGCGGATAACAGCGTGCGGGCATACAAACGCGCACTGGTTGCACTGAATGCATTTTTCCATCTGCCATTCCGGAACGTTGATGGCAATGCCGCGTTTTTCATAAGCAGCGGTGCCGCTCGGGAAAGTGCCGTCCTCGTGGTCTTTAAATGCGCTTACAGGCAGTTTGTCGCCTTCCATGCGGTTCATCGGCACAAGAATGTTGTCGATGAAATCATTGCCGGATTTTGCAGCTGCTTCGGTATCGGCAGCGTCAGCCCATGCTGCGGGAACATCAACTTTTACAACGGCGTTAACGCCCATGTCGATAGCGGCGTTGTTCATGTCAACAACGTCTTTGCCCTTCAGGCCGTAGCTGTGTTCAACCGCTTCCTTCAGATATTTAACAGCATCCTCCAGCGGAATAATGTCGGCCAGTTTAAAGAACGCCGACTGCATAATCATGTTAATGCGTCCGCCAAGGCCGATTTGCTGTGCAATTTTTACAGCGTCAATAATATAGAAGTTAATATCGTTTTTGGCAATATAGCGTTTAATCTGCCCGGGCAGATGTTTTTCAAGTTCTTCTGCGCTCCAGTTGCAGTTAAGAAGGAATGTGCCGCCTTTTTTCAGTCCTGCGGTAACGTCGTATTTATCAACGTAGGACTGGTTGTGTACGGCTACAAAATCTGCAGCGTTGATAAGGTACGGAGCGCGGATGGGCTCTTTGCCGAAACGCAGGTGCGAAACGGTAATGCCGCCGGATTTTTTGGAATCGTAGGAGAAATAGCCCTGAGCGTACATATCGGTGTAATCGCCGATAATTTTAATTGCGCTCTTGTTGGCGCCAACGGTGCCGTCGCTGCCGAGGCCCCAGAACTTGCAGCTCTTGGTGCCTTCGCCGGTAACGTCAATTTCGTGGCTGGCTGCCAGAGAAGTATTGGTAACGTCATCAACAATGCTGATGGTAAAGTTGTTTTTCGGGTTTTCGGCTTCAAGGTTTTCGTAAACCGCCAGAATGTCGGTCGGGGTCAAATCCTTGCTGCCAAGGCCGTAGCGGCCGCCGATAATCAGCGGATTGCGGCCTGCGTCATAGAACGCGCCGCGTACATCCATGTACAGCGGTTCGCCGAATGCACCCGGCTCTTTGGTGCGGTCAAGCACGGCAATGCGTTTAACGGTTTCCGGAATTGCCGCCATAAAATGCTTAACGCTGAACGGACGGTACAGGTGAACGGCAAGCAAGCCAACCTTTTTGCCTTCGGCGTTCAGTTTTTCGGCAACGGTCTGAATGGTTTCACAGGCGCTGCCCATAGCAATAATAATGTTTTCGGCATCCGGTGCGCCGTAGTAGTTAAACAGGCCATAGTTGCGGCCGGTAATTTTGTTGATTTCGTTCATGTAGTTTTCAACAATTTCCGGCAGCGCGGTGTAATAGCTGTTAACTGCTTCGCGGGTCTGGAAGTAAATATCCGGGTTCTGCGCCGTACCGCGGATAACAGGGTTATCAGGGTTCAGTGCGCGTTTGCGGAACTCTGCCAAAGCTTCCCAATCCAGAAGACCTGCCAGCTTATCGTAATCCATCAGTTCAATTTTCTGAATTTCGTGCGAGGTACGGAAACCGTCAAAGAAATTCAAAAACGGCACGCGGCCCTTAATTGCCGATAAATGTGCCACACCGCCGAGGTCCATAACTTCCTGCACGCTGCCTTCGGCAAGCAGGGCAAAACCGGTCTGGCGTGCTGCCATAACGTCCTGATGGTCGCCGAAAATGGAAAGGCTGCTGGTTGCCAGCGCACGTGCGGATACATGGAATACTGCCGGCAAAAGCTCACCGGCCATTTTATACATATTAGGAATCATTAAAAGAAGGCCCTGAGAAGCTGTATAAGTGGTAGTAAGGGCACCGCCCTGCAAAGAACCGTGTACAGCGCCGGAAGCGCCTGCCTCGGACTGCATTTCCTGAACCTTTACAGTCTGCCCGAACAGGTTTTTCTTGCCCTGGGCCGCCCATTCATCAACAACTTCCGCCATAGGCGAAGACGGTGTAATGGGGTAAATAGCTGCCACGTCGGTAAACGCATAGGATATATAAGCCGCAGCGGTATTACCGTCCATGGTTTTCATTTTTGTCATGTGGTTCCCTTCTTTCTCATTGTTATAACTGCTGAATTATGTGAGGATATGCAAAGTGCATATATAATTAGTATACACTATTTATAAAGGTTTGTAAATTTAAAGGCAGTGTATACAACAGTTAAATACGGTTTTTCATCTAAACAAGAGTTTTGTAATAATACTTTAATGCTCTATATAAAATATAAACTGGCAAGAATAACGGGATATAATAATACCAACAAAAATTCCAAAAATTAAAGTTAATAAATAATGAAGCAAAAATCATCAAATATGATAATATTACACTTATCAAGCATAAATTTCTACATTTCTTAGCATATTCATTATAGATTTTTATGTCTTCGTCAATTTTAGTAGAATCAGCCTCAGGTGTGCTTTCTTTAATGTAGGCATAAGTATTAATATTAGCAGCATATATATCAGTTAAATATAAAAGAAAATAACCTAAAGCAATAAATAACAATGCTATCATAAGTGAATATTCTGCAAATATATTATTTTTTATTACTTCCGAAAATAAAGCTATTATAACTAAAACAGTAACATGAAATATTTGCAATATTTTTGTATTCTCAAGTTCTTTATACTTCCAAAAACTATCTTTAACTTTATCTAATAAATTTTGCCTATCATTCATTACATTCATCTCCATAATTTTTAATTTCCATCTTTGTACACTATTTACTAATATATCTAATTTATTATCTTAATGAAAATGGTGACTTATCAATTAATTCTCTCTGAGGCGAAATTCTCTGCCCAGTTTTATCTAACACATTACATAAAATAAAACCTACGAGATTATCACCTTTTATATAAATTTCACGCTCAATCTTTCTAACTATATATTTTATTATAAGTTCCTTAATTTTAAACTTATCATTTTTCTCTGTAAGCAGATATAATGGCTCATCAAAGCTCTCTTTAACCTCTGCTTCTTCATTAAATCCAACATTTGCTTTCATAAGTTTATTCAACAAATCCATAAACCTACACTGTTCTTCACCATTAGAATCTAAAATTTTTGATTTCATTGGATTACATACCAAAATAGCGTTTATTAAATTTGGATAATATTGTTCCATGTATTCTTTGTCCAAAACAGGAGTGCAGCTTATTAAATTTGGAAATATTCCATGTATTATAATTTTTAAATCACGCATTTTACCTTCCCAATCTTTATCAGTAGGTTTGCGTAATTCATATAATACTATGTTAAGTTTTTCTGCTATTTCTTTTGCGCCTTTTTGATAACCTGTTTTTGTAATAAATATTCCCCTCGGTTGACCAGGTATATCTTGCAATATTTGATTAAAAGCTAATATTTTTTCTTGAGGAACATTACTGTTCCAATCTTTAGCCTGTACAATAGTTTTATATTTGATGCCATTAAACTCAAATTCCCAATATACATCTATTTGATGTGTACCTAAATTTCCTTTAATGTCAACATCATGCTCTATTTTTAAAGTTTTCAAATTTGGTAAATTATACTTAAGAATCTGTTCAAAAATTTCTTTTACAAGCAACTCATATTCAATCCCTGTATTCTTCTCCATAAGTTTCTCCTATTCCTATTAAACCCCATACACAAATGCGTATGGGGTTTAATTTTACACACTATTCTTCTAAATTCCAAATACTTTCATCGCCGCAAATATTACGTATTTTTAAACGCAGCGGTTTACGTTCACAGCTAATACTGCCATCCCAAAAATTTTTAGTTTTTGTTCCATTCAATATTACATAACCATTTTTATCAATTTTAATCTCACTGTCAGAATGCCATTTATCAGCAGTTCCAGTACAATCAAGTGATAAAAATTCAATAAGTTCCAAACCGTCTTCACTTACTTCAACAGGTTTAAACTTCTTTTTGCTGTTCAGCATATTTTTATTGTTAAATTCTAAAATTTTATTAAGTACACGGTCACTTATGAATTTATCAATGATTACTTTAAATTCATTACTGTCATTATCATGCACTTCTTCTATATGATATTCAGCATAATCATTAATTACAACATCATCAAGAACCGTTTTCAAATCACGTAATTCAATCTCTACAGTTGTGCTGTCATCATCATTAATAAATTTTTTAATTTCTTCTTCGCTTGTAATATCAACATAATAAACAATAACTTTTTTAATATTACTGTCTAAATCCGGTATATGCTGATGAATAATACGGTTCATAAGCACCTTATCAAGCAGCTTTGTGTTGCTGTCCATTAAGTTCGGCACATATACAGGCATTAAACCGTACTTGCTATTCGTAATAGCACCAAGCCAAAAATCATTTAAACTACTTTCTTCTTTCAAACCAGGAATCAATGTTTTTATTTTATCCATAGTCTGCGCCGGGTTGCGATAAAGCTGCACACCATCTTTAATTTCCAAAACATCAAATTCTGCATTACCTGCCTTAAGTCGGTCTCGAGTAGTTTGGATAGAATTAATTCCAATATCACAATGAATAAATCTTCTGCCTAATTTATTAGCAACCGCCGCTGTTACACCACTGCCGCCAAAAAAATCAGCTACTATCGTATTCTCATTAGAAGATGCTTTATTAGAAGATGTTTTAATAATACGTTCTAATAGTGCTTCCGGTTTTTGGGTAACATAGTTACATCTTTCATTAGACGTTGATGATAATGGGTTTATATCAATCCATAAATTGTTAATTTTTCGACCTAAATATTCATCCGCATAATTTTTATATCTTGGTCTTCCAGTTTCTGTCCAAAATATTATATTCGGATTCTCTTTTAATCTTTGATTAAAAGTATCCTGCGTCCAAATCCAACCAACATTACTTACAATTTCTTGTCCATTTATGACTCTTTTTTCTCCTGCGGAATAAGAATTTGAAGACTTTTCTAATTTTTCATGATTAAATCTTCTTCCACTAAATTCTTCAATAAGTGGAAATTTTTCATTCATTTCTTCTTGCGATAATGTTTGATATTGTTGATTAAACACATACTCATCAGATTTTGAATAAAAATATATTGAATCTATAACAGTATCAAAATTTGAAGAAGATAGGTCATGGCCAGCTGTCCTTTGCCATATTATTTCGCTTTTAAAATTATCTTCCCCAAAAATCTCATCCAGTAGAATTTTTACGTAATGACCTATATGCCAATCCAAATGAACATAAATAGACGCTGTTTCACTCATAACAGATTTTATTGCTATTAAGTTTTCCCACATCCAATTTAAGTATCTTTCTTTTTGCCATACATCACCATACATTTTTTCTTCAAAAGCTTTCAGCTCATCTATATCCAATTCTTCTTCTGCTTTAACAATAGCTTCTGCTACTTTTGGATTACGGCGAATATATACTTTTTTTGCATAATCAGCTCCGGAAGCAAACGGCGGGTCAATATAAACAAGGTCAACCTCTATACCTTGTTCTTTTAAATAAGCGCAGGCAGAAACACATTCTCCACGAATAACCATGTTATTATTTTTGTTTTCACCAACAGTTTCAAGTTTTTCAACTTCATATAAAGGCATACCACGCTCTAAAACCATACTAGTATCATCAGCGCCTTTATATTTTAATATTCTGTTAAAATTTTTTAATACAGCCTGTCCTTCAATCGGCTCAGGAACAAATGGTACATATTTAATCGGCATTACGCAATACCTCCTGTTGGTAAGACTTTCTCAATTCTATAATTGCATTTTTATGTTCTATACATTTTTCAATATCTTTAAATAAATCATTGCGTTTTTCTTCACTTAAATATTGCGTTAATAAAACAAACCCAAAAGCCGAAACTGTAACAGAATCTAATACACTAATTATATAAGAAGCTATTGGTTCAAATACAATAATCAAGAAAAAACTTAAAAATCCTAAAATTGTAAATCCACTGGCTATTATTTTACCTCTTTTTATCTGATCTCTTATATTTTTGCTAGATTGCCGCATAGATTTAAAATTTTGTTCTAATATCATTGTATTTTCTATAATATATTCTTTATTTTTAGCTAATCCTTTTTCCAAATACTTTTTTAATTCTTTTTTCATTAAATTAAATTCTGGTCCTACCTCATCAACATATTTTAACTCTACTGTAACTGTTTCTTCTATATTTCTCACCAATGTAAATAATAAATCTGATATTGTAAGGAAAAAGCTCGTTACAGTAACTGCTGCCACAAATTTATTCCACATTGAATATTCCCAAAACGGTTTTGAGCAACAAGCTGCAAATATAAAAATTATATATGTCAACATAAACAAATTATTTCTTTTCACTTTTTACTCCTTAAAAAATTCAATTATTTTGGCATTAGTCAGTTTGATACGTTCATCTTCTAACATTGTATCTTCCAAATACAAATAATCAAAACGTTTATAACCAAATTGTTGGTTATTTTGTTTTATAAATTCTTGTTCCATAAAGCTGCGTTTTTCTTTAAACACGGGGTCATTAGCATAAATTTCACCCTTAGTTTCTATAATAATAGCTTTATAAATTTTATCATCTTTGCGTTTTATTATTAAAAAGTCAGGCGTATACATGCCTAAATACTGCCATTTATTGCTGCTATGCTTATAACATTTAATTTTAAACTCTGTTAACGCACGGTCGCCGTTATAATATACTTCAAGTCCTAAACTTTCTATAACAGACATTTTTAAAACTTCATCTAAAAATTTCTGCTCGAAGGAACTATCTGTATGATATGGTAAATAATGAAATGAAGCATCTTTATGCGGATATGGAGCATTTTCTGCTTTTAATTTATTAGCCATATCAATTAATCCAGCTGTTTCTAAAGCCTGTATTGCCTGTTGTGTTTTGGCGTTTATTTTTATTTTTCCTAAATCAGCATTAATTATCTTTTTTACGTCTTCCTGCGGTGGATAATAATTCTGCGGTTTATTTGTACTTACGCTTGTCGTAAAATTAGCAATATTCAAAAGGCTTGCTTCATCAGGTATTAATTCTTCTACGGTTATAAAATCACGTTTTTGATAAAAGGCTTTACGTATATTAGCTTCTACTAACGCGCGATTATATAAAGAGCTATAATAACGTGAGCCATTGTTAAAATAAGTAACTTTATCAAATACTGCTTTTAAAACTCGTTGATGTTCTTTTAACTGTTGCATAGTTATAAAACCAAAACCAGATTTTACTATACCATAAAGCCACGCATTAAACGTTGCCAACATTTTACCATTTTCTTCTGCTTCAACTTCAATAGAAGCTGTCTGCATTGTAAAATCTGTAGTTTTAACAATACTTTCTATTTTAGCATCATTAACTGCAACTTTAATTTTTTCTTCCGTGTCTATATGTTCATCAATAACAACTGTATCATAATTAATTTTTAACTGATAATATTCAACTTTAGGAAGTTTTAAATATGCAGTACGGTCATAGCGTTTGAGTATTATTTTATTATTTTCGGCACTATTTAACTCCTTAATAGAAGTGTGCTGCTGTTGCTTAAGTTGTTCATCAAGTTTTTGCGCATTACTGTCATTAAGGTATATAATTGCCGTTTCTGATGCGTTTTTTACAACTTGCCTTAAACAACGGCATGATGTTTGCAATACCATATTTGTAGGGCAATCGCCTTCTTGAGAAAGTATCACTCCCGTTAAACTACTGCAATCCCAACCTTCTTTACCAATTTGTACAAGTAAAATTATGCGTATAGGAGATAAAGGGCTATCCAAAGTTTCAAACAACATTTGGCTGTCAGCAGGCTGCGGATATTGTTTATTGCCTTTATGAAATTTTAAAATAGCACTATCAGTAAATCCATAGTCATTTAAAATATGTTTTACTAATGGATAAATTTCTTCTTCACATTTTTCTATCGTACCGCAGTAAATTGCAAGTTTTGCTGTTAATCCATTAGTATAAATTGTACCTTTATATTTATCTAAAAACTCACGGACACCTCTACTTACAATAGCACTACTGTTTCTTTCGTCAGAAATTTTTACCAACGGTTTCTTTAAAAAATTGCCTATACCTTTTAATAACGGATAATAATATACAACATTAGTTATTTCAGCCAAAGCTATATTAAGTTTATCGGCAACTTTAATTTTTTCTGCTTTTTCAAGATATGGAGTACCAGAAAAGCCAATAACAGAATTAACTGTTTTATTTTTCATCCACTTATTTATAACTGCACGCAATTTAATCTCATTTTTTACCGCATGGTGCATTTCATCTACAAATATTGATACTGATGGCAATTTTCCAAGAAGATTTCTTAATTCATTAGCCTGCCTGTCTTTTTCATCATCGCTATCTTCAAATAAAGAAATATCGCCGTTTTTCTCTTTAATGCGGTCAAGTATAACTTTTTCTGCATTAGTTACAGCTACTAACCCTAATAATTCATTAAACGGTTGATGGTTAGCAATTTTTTGAACATTGGGATTTTTGGTTTTATTGGATTTATTATCCGATTTTTGCTGGTCAAGTACTTCGAAAATAAGTTTACGTTTGATTTCTGTTGCCGCCGGTTCCGGTATAATCCACGCAGGATTAAATTTTTGAATTGTTTTAAGGCTTGGTACAACGGAAGATTTTAAACCTGAAGGTGCAAAAATAATAAAATTATGTGCAAAAGCAGGATTTAATGGTTCCATACTGGCAAAATACAAATCCAAATAAATAAATGCTGCCATAAGATAAGTTTTACCTGCACCCATAGGTAAACTAAAAAGATAATCTGTATATGTAGTTTGATAAAATACATCAAAGAAAAAATTATTATACGATATGCTCTCTGGTGCTTTCTTTATTTGCTTTATAATTTTTTCTGATAATTGTACTCCTTTATCATTTTTCAAACTTGCGTATTCATATAAAGCAGCTGCTGCCGGATGAGATTTTAGATATTCTCTTAAATTATTCGATATTTCAATTTCATCTAAATTTAAATTATTAAAAGTCCCATTTACAAACAAATTAGATAAAGGTTGATTCTGACATTTAATTTTTAAAAATAAATATGTTTTTATAGCTTCTATCTGAGCATCACGCATTTGTCCGGTTGCAACAATATAATCAATAATATTATTTACTGTACATTCTTTAGATTTATACCATTTCTCTCTTGCTGCATCTATCATTTTATAAAACATTTATTTAATCCTCCGGATTTTTTACTTCTCCAACAACACCCTCGCCTGTTTTTGTACAAACTGTTCCAGCAGTTTCAGGCGTTTATCGGGCAAGTTATAGCGCGGGTGCTTTTTAAATTTAAAGTCGAGCAAATGGCGCAGCCCCTCGCGCAGTTCTGGCGTAAGAGCTTTTTTTGCCGTGCCAGTAAAATCATCATAAGTGCATGGCATAAGCGTTGCAGCATAAGCCTCAAGCGCCGCAAAGGTTTCCAAATCATCACGCCCGGCGTAATTAAACAGCGCGTTGCCGTGGTCAAACAGCGGTGCGGATGCAGTTATTTTGTTGGTTTTGTTATTTACCATAAAGCCAAAGTTACCAAAGTGGCGGTCGGTGTTAAAAATAACAGCATCAAACACCAGCATGGCGTTCAGCGCGTCAATGTATTCTTTACCAAGGCTTTGGTAATATTCGCGCACGGTTTCCATACCGCCCGCCGTTACCATTCTGCCTATGGGCAAATAGGAATAATCCTTGCTTGTAAATAAATCACAAACGGAACAAAGTTCGCCTTTCCATTTTGAAAGATTATAGCTGACGGAATTAATACCCATTGCTTCTGCAATCTGCGCAGCATAAAATTCGGAATACGGTTCACAGCCGGTGTTGCTTGCGCCGCTTGTGCCGCCTTTATATAAACGAATTGTACCGTTTACCCTGCGCCAGCATTTAGGCAACATACCATTGGTAGTAAATTCCGGGCAAGAAACCAGAGATGTACGCACGCTGCTGCCATAACCGGTAAAGGCAATCAGCGCTAAAAGCTGACTGAAACGGTTATCATAAAGGTTATATTTTTCAAAAGTTCCGTTAAAGCCTTCTTCCACAACCCAATAACAATCGTTAAGCGAAAGCCCTTTGGAAACGCGAATGATGTTCATAGGGCGGTTAATATGCAGCCCGCATTTACTTAAAAAACTGTTTACATACGCGCGGTTTTTAGGTATGGTGCGCTGCTTAAGCCATTTAGCTATGCCGCTGCCGTTAAGTTCCATGCCCAGCGGCAAAAGATCGCGGCACTCCTCATTAACCCATAAAATATTAATATCAGGCGCTGCCGTGTCTTCCGTAGCGCTAAAGCGCACTAATGCTGTATTAAAATGTTTTAATTCGTAGTTCATGGCAGCCTCCTTCAAGTTATGTTTTACAAATTTATAAAATAAAACTACTTCAGAAATATTAAGTATTTTTATTATAGTATATCACAGATTTATATCATAACGAACTTACACAAAAAACAAAAAAGGCACGGCAAAAAACCGCACCTTTTAAGCTGTAAATTAATTATACAATTTTTTCGCCATGGTATTCTTCGCCGCCGCCATCGGGAAGTTCGTTGTAACGGCGGGTCCACAGGTTTTCGTATTTAACGGCCTGTGCATGGGTTGCGTCGGTGTTTTCCGGCAGTTTTTTAATAACTTTGGCCGGTACGCCTGCTACCAGGGAGTACGGCGGAACGATAGTGTTTTTGGTTACAACCGCGCCGGCTGCCACAATGGAGCCTTTGCCGATAACAGCGCCGTCCAAAACGGTAGAGTGCATGCCGATAAGCACATGGTCTTCAACCGTGCAGGCGTGCAGAAGCGCGCAGTGGCCTACGGTTACATAGTCGCCCAGAATGCAGGCATGGCTGTCGGAAACGTGCAGCACGCTGTTATCCTGAACATTGGTATATCTGCCAACTTTAATTTCATTAACATCGCCGCGGATGGTTACGTTATACCATACGCTGCTGTATTCTTTCAGTTCTGCTTTGCCGATAACTACTGCGGTTTCGGCCACAAAAGCCTTCGGGTCAATTTTCGGCGAATTGCCTTCAAATTTTTTAATAAGCATTGTAAAATTCCCCCTTTTATGCTGCTTACAGCTTTATTGTATATTGTATACAAAATTTGTCAAGCTAAATCAGGGGTTTTGCCCCCTTAATTTTAAAGCTTTCACAAACTGTTCAGTTTTTAACAGTTTGCCGGTTTAAATTTGCCAACCCCTGCATTCAGGCCTTCTGCGGAACACCGCGCACTTTGGTTAAATAAGTGTAAATACCGGCACATACCAAAATTACGCCCGTTAAAACAAGTATCAGGCGCGTCGGCAAAAAGCCGCCCAAAAAGCCGCCAAGCAGCGGGCCAACCACGCCGCCGAACTGCTGCGCGCTGGTTACAAGCCCAAAGGCCTTGCCGCGCACGGAAGGGTCGGTAACTTCAACCAGGCGGGCGTTAATATTAGGCACCGCCCCTGCCAGAAACAGGCCGTAAATAAAGGTTACCGCCGCATACTGCCAGATGTTGTGCACAAAGAACTGGCACATATTTATTGCGCCCGCGCAGATAAACACCATAAACAGCGTTTTGGTATAACCGCGCTTCTGCCCGCGGCTGCCCCAGTACGGCCCGGCGATAATACCGGCAATGCCCGCCAGCGAGAAGATAATGCCGGCAGTTTTAACAACATCGTCATTAACAACGCCGCCCAACAGGTACGATACATACATGGTAATCAACGGCTGCACAATCATTACGCATACCTGCACCAAAAAGAACATGCTCATTACAAACAGCAGCCCTTTATTTTGCAGCGACGCCTTTAAATCCGCCCAGATATGAATAACTTTGCCTTCGCCCTTTTCGTGCTCCACATCGCGCACAAAGGCAATAACCATAATGGTTGCAACAAACAGCGCCCCCGCCGCGATATAAAACGACATGCGCATGCCGAACCAGGCGCTTACATAACCGCCGAGCATCGGCCCGAGGATGCTGCCGGAGGCAACAGCCGTCTGCATAAGCCCCATGCCCCAGCCCATTTTAACGGCAGGCAGGGTTGAAGAAACCAGCGACAGCGATGCCGGCACAAAGCCGCTTACAAGGCCTGCCAAAAAGCGCACGCCAAAAAGCTGTTCCGGGCTCTGGCACATGCCCATCAAGGCATAGGTTACGGCAAGGCCAAACCCCGCACGTATTGCCATCAGGCGCTGGCCGATACGGTCGGCATGGGCACCCCAGTAAGGCGCCATAATGGCCGCCGTAAAAAAGGTAACGGAATAAATAAGGCCCGTCCACGAATTGACATCAGCCTGGGCTACGCCCAAATGCTGCAAAAGATATACCGGCAAAAACGGCACGCACATGGTATAGCTTGCACAGGTAAAAAACACGCACACCCACAAAACATACAAATTAAGCTTCCAGTGCAGTTTGCCGCCGCCGCGGTCCTCAAAAATATTCATCTATATCATCTCCGCACGATAATATCCTATATTAACATTTTAACATATCCTAAATATTAGTTGTGACATTTATGTAAACTCCGCGTTTTAAACCGCTTATTGCGGCATAACCGCGGATATTGTATAATTAATTTATTACATTAATAAGGATGTGTGACCGTGAAAGGATTTAAAAAGCAGGAACTGGAAGAACAGGGTTTTATGGGCAGGCTGTTTGGCTCCAAGCCCCAGCAGAACGCCTTTGTAGAAATAAATAATATTTTAACCGAAGCCAAAAGCGCGCAGGAACTGACAAAGGACGCAGCCGCCGCCATTTTAAAAAAGTGGGGCTGCAAATTCAGCGACACCAATATGGACCAGCGCAGCGCCATTTACCGCAAGGTTGCCGACAACGCTTTTTCAGGCGCGCAGGGCAAGGACGACCCTATTTTAAATGACCGCGCCCATATGGCAGAAATTTTGGAAATTCCCGAAAACCTGTGCCGCCTTGCCGATAACGGCGCTAAAAAATCCGCCTATTTTTCGCGCTGCCGCGGACTTGTAACCGGCGAAGAAAACCTTACCATCGCCGCCATTAACGAACTGTTCAGCTATGATTATGAAGACGGCTTCGACTTCCGCAAGCAGGTTTTTAACGATTACTTTAACGGCGAGTTTGACCGCATTGCCGATGCCAAACGCTTTACGCCGGAGGACGAACAGCAACTGCGCGATATGTGCGCCAAACTGGATATTCCCTACGAATTTAAAGCCAATATCGACAACGCTTTAACCAAATACCGCTATTTGTGGAACGCCGAAAACGCACCTTTGGGCAATGTTAAAGTAGACTTTCCGCTGGAGGACGGCGAAATTTGCCACGCAGCAGGGCAGGCAGCTTTGTGCGAAGTTAAAACCGTTGCCAAAGAGGACAACTACTATCAGCTGACGCGCAAACTGCGCATCGACGAAACCATCTCCTTTAAGGGCGAACATATCGAGCACCCGCAGGTTATGGAAGAAACTGCCGTAATTATCGACGCCGGGTATTTGTTCTTAACCAACAGCCGCATTATTTATTTAAGCAAAAAACTGGCCAAACAAATCCGCCTGGACGATTTAAAAACGGCCGACCTTTCTACCAATATTATAGAAGCGCACCAGAATGACGGGCAGAGCCTTTCCTTTAAAATGCAGGATGACGCTGCCGAAGTTATGTTTGCCATTCTGCGCCGCATTTTAAAAGACAGGAACCAGAAATGAAAGATTTAATCCGTTTTGTCCGCCCTCAGGACGCCGCACGCATTTTAGAAATTTACGCGCCGTATATCAAGGATACCGTTATCTCGTTTGAATACGAAGTGCCAACACCGGAGGATTTTGCTGCACGCGTTGAAGCCCTCAGCAGCCGCTACCCGTACCTTGTGTACGAGCGCGAAGGCAAAGTTCTCGGCTACGCTTACGCTTCCGCCTATAATGAGCGCGTGGCGTATGATTACACGGTAGACCTGTCCATTTATGTGGACGCTGCCTTTTGCGGGCAAAATATCGGCGAGTGCCTGTATGCCGCGCTGCTTGATATTTTAGAAAAGCAGGGTTATTATAACGCCTACGCCTGCATAACGGCAATTAACCAAAATAGTTTAAACTTTCATAAGCGCATGGGCTTTGAAGATGCCGGCACGCACAAACTTGCCGGGTTTAAGCACGGCCGCTGGCTGGATGTATGCTGGTACAGCAAGCGCCTGAAGGCGGATATCGAAGCACCGCAGCCGTTAAAGCCGGTCAGTGCGTTCAGCAATAACGATTTATTGCAGCCGCACGAAACATATAAAAAATAAACAGCTTAAAAATTATATAAAAAACCCGGGAGTTGCAGCTCCCGGGTTTTTCTTTTGATGTGCCAAAATGTCAACATCAATCCCATTTCGTGCTTTCATTATAGCACGGCTTAATTTAAAAAGCAAATAGATCAGGCCTGCAACAATACGGTTTTTGCCGTATTATTTTCTGCACCCTTTGCATTTATCAAGGTATTCGCCAACAATTTTCACGGCGCAGTAATCGCCGCACATTGAACATGCTTCGTCATCGGCTTTGTTCTTTTTATCACGGTAAGCCTGCGCTTTAACCGGGTCTATGGCAAGTTCAATCTGTTTTTTCCAGTCCAGGTTTTTGCGCGCTTTCGCCATTTCCAAATCCCACTCTACGGCTTTGGGCAAGCCTTTGGCAACATCGGCCGCATGCCCTGCAATACGCGCTGCAATTACGCCTTCACGCACGTCGTTAATATCTGGCAATCCCAAATGCTCGGCAGGTGTTACATAGCACAAAAAGTCCGCGCCGCTCATGGCTGCCAGCGTGCCGCCGATAGCGGAGGTAATATGGTCATACCCCGGCGCAACGTCTGTAACGAGAGGCCCCAGCACATAAAAAGGCGCACCGTGGCACACGCGTTTCTGCAGCTGCATGTTGGCGGCAATCTGATTGTAAGGCACGTGTCCCGGCCCTTCCACCATTACCTGCACGCCTTTTGCCCAGGCGCGCTGCGTCAGTTCGCCAAGGTTCAAAAGCTCCTGCAATTGCGCACGGTCGCTTGCGTCGGCCAGGCAGCCGGGGCGCAAACCGTCGCCCAAACTGATGGTAACGTCATACTCGGCGCAGATGTCCAAAATTTCGTCATAGTATTCATACAGAGGGTTTTCTTTGCCGTTGTGCAGCATCCATCCGGTAATAAAGCTGCCGCCGCGGCTTACAACATCCATCACGCGCCCTTCGCCGGTCAGCATGTCAAGCACGTTTTTGTTAATGCCGCAGTGTATAGTCATAAAGTCCGCGCCGTCTGCCGCCTGCTGGCGGATAACTTCAAACAAATCTTCTTTCGTCATTTCCACAACGGCGCCGCGTTTTTTAATGGTTTCCACCGTTGCCTGGTAAATTGGCACCGTGCCCACCATAACCGTGCTGGCGCCGATAATGGCCCTGCGCGAAGCGTCGATATTGTCGCCGGTCGATAAATCCATCACGCTGTCGGCGCCCGCTGCAATCGCTGCCGCCAGCTTTTCAAGCTCCGGCTCCGGGTCGGGATAGCTGCTGGAGGTGCCGATATTGGCGTTGACCTTAACGCTCAGACCCTGCCCCACGCCGCGCGGAGTTACGTTTTTATGGTTTATATTAAGCGGTATGGCAATAGTGCCTTCGGCCACGCCCTTGCGGATAAATTCTTCCGTTACGCCTTCGTAGGCTGCCACCTGCTTCATTGCTTCGGTAATAATGCCTTTGCGGGCAAGCTGCATTTGTGTTGCCAAAAAATCACTTCCTTTACTGTTAATATTTCTATTATACAGTAAATCGGCCCAATACTCTACCGTTTTATGTTAATTTTTAAAATTAGTTTATAAATTTATTTAATAATAATTTTTAATTTTTCACAGAAAAGTCAACTAAAGCTAACCATTATGTGTTATAATAAAGGCAGTTAAGAAAACAGGAGGCGATTACATGTCACGCTTTACTTTACCACGCGATATTTACTATGGGCCGGGCGCCCTTGATGAATTGAAGGTTTTGGCAGGCCACAAAAAAGCCATGAT
>ULRO01090350.1_pt1 | contig 41510 bp, 31 predicted proteins | sample 1955421 | NCBI WGS metagenome assembly ULRO01 (sample SAMEA4835682, study PRJEB28245) | human gut metagenome | biome: gut microbiome; material: fecal sample | place: Denmark | collected 2008 | reverse complement strand
CAGCCACTCGGCTGTTCTCGGCTCAACGCCGGAAAACTGTAAATCCACAAAAACATCATCCACGGCTGCGCTCCACGGCGCAACCTGAATATTAATGTTTGTTACGGCACCGGCATTAACGGAAACGCTCTGCATCTGATAGCCGGTCAGCACTCTGTCGCCTACTTCCGCCAGCAGGCGTTCATAATCGCCGCGCGCGGCATTAATACTAACGCTGTCTTTATCGACAAAAAGCTGCTCGGCCACAACCTGCATGCTTTTACCCATTCTGTCAAGCAGTACCCGGCTTGTAGCCCCATTATCGGTAATCTGCACATCAACGCGCTCTACCGGCTCGGCAAAGGCAGGCAGTGCAGCCATACAAAGGCAGCACACCAAAAGCTTTATTAACCACATAACTTGTTAATCAGAACTGGCCGCCAAAGCTGAAGTGGAACCTGCCGCCGTCATCGCCCCAGCCATAGTCAAGTTTAACCGGGCCCAGCGGGGAGTTAATGCGCATGCCGACACCAATGCTGTTTTTAATAAGGCCAAGGTCAAATTCGTCTTCAAAACGTTTATCCCATGCATAGCCGTTATCGGTAAAGAGTACGCCCTGTACTTTTTTGATAATCGGGAAGCGGTATTCGAGCGTAGCCTTTAACATACTGTTGCCGCGGAACTGGTCATCTTCATAACCGCGCAGGCCGTCATTGCCGCCCATAGAGAAGCGCTGGCTCAAAGGCATATCGCCGTCAGCCCAGCCTGCACCGAGGTTCAGTGCCCATACATTTTCGCCGCCGGCACGGTAGTAATAACGCCAGTCGCCGGTGAATTTGGTGAAGTCAAAATCGCCGCCAAGGCCGGCCCATTCTACGCTGTAACCGATACGTTTGCCTTCGTGCGGGTCATAAATATTATCGCGCGAATCGAATACACGTCCAACGGTAATACTGCGTGTCACGCCGAAGTTTTCTTTACGGCGCTCTGCAGCAGATTCAGGATAATAGTCCTTCCAATGACTATTATCAGAATCAAACCAATCTTCATAATACTGGTCATCATCATGCTCGTACCCGTCTGCTGTTCCTTTATAAATATCGTCGCGGTTTTTCAGCGTTACATAGTTGCTGATAAATTCATTATCGGTTCTGCGGCTGAAAGTCAGTTCCTGGCCGCGGCGCTTTTTATCGTAACGCGCGATTTCGTTGGCGTCGATATCATAGTCTGCATATTCGTTGGTAACATCATACAATACAATGCTGGCCTTTGTTTCCTTATCATCAATCCACGGTTTTACATAGGTAAATTCATAGTTCTTGTTATCTACGCCGCCGAACTCCCAGCGTACATTAACGCTGTCGCCGGTGCCGCGGAAGTTTCTGTCGCCGACGGAAACCATGCCAATAAAGCCGTCAGCGTTACTGTAGCCTGCACCGATACCGAAAGTACCGGTGTTCATTTCCACAACGGTAATTTCAATTTCCACGGCATTAGGTTCCTGGCCCGGGTTAAGTTTAATATTTACGTCTTCAAAATAACCGAGGTTATAAATGCGCTGCATGCTGCGGCGGGCATCCTTAGCGTTAAACGGCTCGCCTTTTTTCAGCTTCATTTCACGGGTAATAACGTAATCTTTGGTTTTTACATTGCCTTTAACCTTAAAGTCTTCAACAATGCCTTCGTTTACAAGTAAAAGCAAAGTGCCGTCCGGCAGCATGCGGATATCAGCCACGCGCGCCAGAATATAGCCCTGCTTGTTGTATTCTGCTTCAAGGCGCTGCACTTTAACATTAACGTCTTTAATATTAATTATCTGGTCTTTCGGCAAATCAAGGATTTTTTCAATTTCTGAAGTGGAAATTTTGGTATTGCCTTCTACTTCCAGTTTTTTATAAACAGGGTTTTCCAGTACATGGTAGGTAAGCTGCACACCTTCCGGAACTTTGGTAAATTCCAGCTGCAAATCATAATACCAGCCCAAACCATATATTGCGTGCAAATCTTTGGCAAGGCCTTCCTGAGTTAACTGCATGCCCGGCTTTGTGGTCACAACTGCTTCGATATCTTCGGCTTTGGTAATTTTGTTGCCTTTTACGGAAATCTTCGTTACCAGCTGACCGATATACGGCGCTGCCGGTTCACTGGCACGTCTCTGCTGGGCAACAGGCATATTCAAAACAGGTTCCTGCGCCATAGCATTGGTCTGTGCGTTTTGCTGCATTGCCTCCTGTGCCGTACGCTGCTGTTCCTGCTCGGCCTGCCATTTCTGGCGTTCTTCCACCGTCATTGGGCGCAGGCTGCCGTCTGCTTCTCTAATCATCGGCTCTTTAACTTCAGCGGGCTGGCTCTCTCCCTCGGTAATCTGTCCGTCAGCTTCATCGCTTACAGCAGTTTCACCGGTTACTGCCTGGGCACCGCTTTCATAAGGCTCGGAAGCTGCGCCCTGCTGTGCATTTCCGGCCGCAGAAGTTTCACTGCCCTTTGCGGCATCTTCTTTTTCGATGCCGCTGCCGCCTTCACGCACAACGCCTTTGCCGGGAACAATTTCTACAATCCTGCCGCCGGATTTTTTAGTGCCGTCGCTTTTATAATTCGGGTCAGAAATATCTTCCGAAGGATTGTTATGCATATAATAAGTATATTTGCCGTCCTTACCCTTTTTAGGGAAAGATTTGCCTGATTCTTCCTGCGCTTTTCTTGCCTGTTCCAGCGCTTTCTGGCTGACAATCTGCTCCTTGCCGCCAATGGTCATAGTCTGATTGGCAACTACATCCGCTGCGGACTGATTCTGTTCGGCCGCCCACACAGGCGCAGCCATCAGCATGGCTGCCAGACTCAAGGATAACTGTGCATATTTTCTCTTGTTCATTCAAATCCTCCCTAACTAATCAGCATCCTGCAGAACCTGCCTGCCTGTTCTGACAAGCTGCTGCATATCTGTTTCAGCTAAATAATTTTTATAATTTGTATTGTTTTTTATATTTGACTCAGCAGGTTCCGCTGCCTTAACAGCATCCTCCTGCCGGGTTTTATCTGCCTTGCCTGTCTGCTGTATCTGCGGTTCAGCCTGCTGCACCACAGCGCTCTGCACAACCTGAGATTTTTCCTCTCCGTCGTGCGTAATGCCTGCATACCACCAGCCGCCGTAGCCCGCCAGCACCAAAAGCACTGCCAAAGCCGCTGCCAACTTCTGCCTGTTCCATACACTGGCAAAGCCGCGCTTTTCACGCAGATAGCGGATGGACGCCTCTGCCAGCATCAAATCAAGTTCCCCGCGCAGGCCGTTATTTTTGCGGAAGCTGCGCTGGGCATTGTCCAGACTGCATTTTACATCATCTATATTTTCGTAAATATCTTTTGCCACCGCTAAACTCCTTTCTGCACAGACTGATAAATATATACTCTGTTTTTTCAGGAAATTTTATCAGGGCAAAATTTATTATATTTTCCCATATTCCGCCGTTAAAATCAATAATAACCTAAAAAAAGCACAAAAATACCTGTTTTCTCCGATTAGCTTCTTTTTAAATCGGCCATAAAATGCGACAGCATGCCGCGGATACGTTTTACCCCCTGCTTCTGCAAACGGTAAATATGCCCGAGGCTTACATGGATACTGTCTGCCATATCGGCAGCGCTGCGGTCTTCCAGATAAATGCCCGTCAGCACCTGCTGTTCCTTGGCAGGCAGACGCTGCAAAGCCTGAGCCACTCTGTCTGTAATCATGTTCAGCTCGGCTTCTTCAAACGGCGTCCTGCCGGAAGCAGCCAGCACATCAGCCCAGGCTATGCCTGCCGCATTGGTATCGTCCAGCGAAAAACTTTTTGCGCCGTCCTCCACATGCAGAAAATCAAGCATTCTGCCGCGAATGCGGTGCACTGCAAATACGCTGAAGGCTATGCCGCGTTTATAATCATAACGCTCCGCCGCCTCCAACAGCCCGAGCATGCCTTCCTGCACAAGCTCCATTGTCTGCTGTTCGGGCAGCTTAAACCCGGCCGCCGTTTTAAAAACCAGCGGCTGGTAAGACGTCATCAATTTATTATATGCCTCTTTGTCACCTCCGGCATAGCGCTGCCAAAGCTCCGTTTCTTCCTCACGGGAAAGCAGCGGCGTTTTCTGCAGCTCTGCCAGATATTCTTTCAGCATGGACATACCTTCCTTAAATATTAATTAAACTTTCTTAAAATTTACTTAAAAAGTAACTTTATATTCAACGCCATACCAGTCTTCGGTGGTATCGTAATCTTTGTTGCGTTCATAGTTAATGCTCATATGGCGCGAAATATCATACTGGGCAAAAATGCTTTCATGTTCACTGTCGGAACTTACCGTATAGCCGACAAGCAGATTATCCGTCAGATACTTGCTTACCAGAATATTATACTGGTCTTTTTCATCCTCGGTAAGCTCGCCTTCTTCACGCCCAAGGCTGTGCCCCGTGCGCAGGCGTCCGGAATAAATCATAAATTCATTAAGCCCAAGCGTTTCCTTAAAGATTTCTTCCACGTCGCCCAGCACCGTCATTTCCAGGCCCACCGTCATCAGGTTCTGGAAGTCATCCTGCGTTACGCCCTGGTTTGTGCCGGTTACTTCGCGCTGCAAAGTCAGCATTTTTATAATCTGGTCTTTGGTCAGCGCCGGGTCACTGCGCAGAATCATTTCCATCTGCTCAAGCGGCCCCGTAACGCGCAGGAAAATATCATAGCGCCTGAAGCGCGTAGTAGCATCAAGGTTTACCGTCGGCAGCACATCGCCGGGCACCGGCCATGCCACCGAAGCATTGTGAATTTCAAACGGCGTGCGCAGATAGGTTATGGTTCCCTTATCCACCTTAATGTTGCCGTCTATATTAGTATACACTGTACTGCCGGTAACATGCAATCCTCCGGAAAGCCACAAATCGTACAAATATTTGTTGTAAAGATGAATATCCGGTCCAAGCGTTACCTTAACATCCAGCCCGTAGTTGCTGCTGCCTTCGGAAAGCTCCGGTATCGTAGGCATATTGACAAGCACGTCGTCCAGACGGATATCTGCCTGAATATGCGGGCGGTAGCCAATGCCGCCGCGGCGGATGCCTTCCTTCGTATCGGTACGGATAAAATAGCGCTGCGGAATGATGCCCGCCGTGCCATTAATACGCCCAGAGAAAATTTCCGAAGCGATTTCCGCATCTTTAAAGACGGCGTTGATAATATAGGTTTTATCTTCCTGTGCGCGCAGGGCGTAGTTGCCGGAAGCAGTTACCGTGCCTTTGCCCATCTGCACCGAAAATTCATTCAGCTGAATGTCATTGCCGGTAAAGTCAACGTCAAGATTAATATTGTCAAATACCGTATACGCATCCTTCAGTTTCATCGAGCCGCCGTGAAGGGTTACTTCGCCGTAAACAAGCGGTTCTTCCAGCGTACCGGCCAGAGTTACCTGCCCAAGGGTTTCGCCAACGCCCCACTCAACCATCGGAGTCAAAAGGTGCAGCAGCCCGAGGCGCGCATTGTCAAGGTTAACCTTAATATTCATGGATGCTGCCGGATTGCGGCGCTGCTCTTTGCTGCGCAGCAAATCAAGCGGTATATCGCCGCTGGCGCTTAATTTGTAAATATCTTTGTTCAGCTGGGCGTTTTCCAGGCGCAGCGTATCGTTGGCAAGGCTCAGTTTTGCCGTCAGGGCGTCAAAGCCGATACCTTCAACATCGCCGTCAACAAGGTCTATATCCGCATTGCCCTGCGGATTTTCCAAACTGCCGTTCAAAGCAAGCGACATATCAACTTTGCCGTTTAATTTTACCGGGGCATCCATCAAGGCTGTAATTATAGCCGGGTTTGCATGCTGCGCCGAAGCGCTGATATTAAGTTCATGCGTATGCAGGTTTACCCAGCCGCCAGCATTTACGGAACCCGGCGTTTCTTCTTCCACTGCCGCTTTGCCGTTTGTTTCCGGAGCGCTTTCGGTAAGTTTCAGTTCATCAAAACTTAAAATACCGTTTTGCAGGCATCCTTTAAAGCGCATGGAATCATAGCTCAAATCTTTAACTTTTATCTCGTAAACGCGCATGTCGGCAAAAATACCGCTGCCCCTGCCGCGCGGGTTAATCTTCAGGTGGCCGTCTGCCAGCCCGTCAATATCAAGTTCCACGCGTGCCATTTTTAAAATTGAGCGCAAATTGCCGTAAATAAAATCAACATTGCCTGTTAATGTGCGTTCAACGGCATCCAGAGAAAGTTCGGCTGCAAACCTGCCGTCGGGCGACTGTTCAAACGACGCCTCCACGCGGTTATTATGCCTGCCGTCCGCAGTAAGCGTACCAAGAATGTTTTTAAGTTCTTCGCCGTTAATAAACACTGCGTCACTGCTGATGCTGCCGTTAAATTCCGGATGCGTAAGCGTGCCGGTGAGGCTGCCCTGGGCGTTGACAAAGCCGTCAAGCGCCACCGTATCGTCGCTGATAGGCAAAGCGCCCAAATCCATATCGGTTATATCAAGGGTAAAATTAAGGTTCTGTGCCGCATCCATGGTACCGCTCAGAGAGGCCTCGGTGGAAAGTGCCTTAATATAGCCTTCGGTAAGGCGCAGGCTGCCGTCGGGCGCATAATAATAGCGTCCGCTGATTTTATCTATCAAAAAGCCTTCGGCACTGCCGTCAGTCAAAAGCAGGCTGCCTTCAATTTCCGGCGAAGATATCGGGCCCATAACGCTTACTTCGTTATCAATATTGCCCGTAAGTTTAACACCAAGCGCCGCAGCTGCTACTAATGGCTCAGCGCGGATGCCTTTGGTGCTTACGGTTACGCTTACCACAGGCTCGGCGCCGCCGATATCCACCATGCCGTTAATGAGGTTATACCCCTGTTCCATGGCAACGCGGTAATCGGTTAAGTGCAGCACACTGCCGGACATATCAATTTTACCGTGTGCTTCGGGGAATACCAGCCCCGCAATATGCACGTTTTTAACCTGCGTATTGGCGTAAAAATTAATGCCGTTCAAATCGCCGCCAAACTTAAATCCGGCGGTTGCCGTGCCGCTGCCGTTTTGCCCAACTGCCGTAAAGAAGCTGTCCAGCGGGAAATTAACCATTTTGCCGCTGCCGCTGAAAGAACCGTCAAACATAACTCTGCCTGTCAGGTTCAACGCACCTCCGTCGCCCGCAAAAGCCGCAAACTTTTCAATTTCGCAGCTTTCACTGCCAACCAGTGCTTCAAAATCGACATCGCTCATCTGCAAATCACGCCAGCCAAGGCGTTCCATATTACCGGCAACGGTCAGATTTGTTTCTCCTTTTACACCGGTCTGCCCGTGAATGGCAAGCAAACCGTCCAAATCAACCGTATCTTCTTTAAACCCTTCCAAAGCAAAATCCGTAATGCCGGAAGCGTTTAAAACGGCAAAAACTTCTCCGTTCTTAATGTTATATTCGCCGTCAAGGCGCAGATGGCCCTGAGCCACGTCCACACCGGCTTCATCAAGCATTATGCGGCTGTCCACAATGGTAAAGGGCAAATTCAGATTGGTAAACTCTTCACCCTGCAAAGCAAGTTTTGCCGCTTTAATTTCACCCTTGCCCTGAATTCTTTCAAGATCGTTAAAATCTACATCGCAGTTTATCTGCGCCGTATTTCCGTCAACGGTAAACGCTAAATCTTCAAGCTTTACCTCACGCCCGTCAGCCTCAATGCTGCCGGCAAGTTCAACAGGCAGCGGCTCCCCGCCAAACAGTGCTTCCGCCGCAAGCTGAATACTGCCCTTGCCGCTTAAGCTTGTATTTGCGCCATCGTTTTCCCAGATTAGGTTCAAGCCGTCAACTTCACCAGCAAGTTTCTGCACAGGTGCGTAAGCGGCAGCAAAACCGCCAAAGTCCGTTAACGTAAATTTTTCTGTTTTTAAAGCAAGCCGCCCATGGGCATTGCTGTCTACCACACCGGCAATCTTCAGTTCTTCGCCGCCGTAAGCCACGGTGCCGTCAACGGCAAAGTTCGGGTTGCCGCTGCCGTCAAGCGAAGCATTAACGCCAAAATTCCAGCTTCCGTGCGGAGTTTCTACCGATACGGTACCGTCTTCAATAGCAAGATAGCCGTAAAAAGGCGTTTCCGAAGAATCTGAAGGCTTTAAAAAGTTACGCAGGTTCCACTCATCTTTGGCGTTCATTTTTAAATACAGCTGCGGACGCACCAGTTCTATATCCGACAGAGCGCGTGCAGGCGCAGCAAGAGCCTGCAAAGGCGAAACGGAAAATCTCGCCTCCGGCACCTGCGCAATGCGCTCTCCGTCCGTGCCGCTTACCTCTAAACCGTAAGCAGTAAATTGCAGGCGTCCGTTCCAGTCAAAACGCTCTACCGTAACGGTACCGTTTATATAATTTTGCGACATGGTTTTAACAAGCTCCGGCACCTGCGCCAGATACTGCGGCGCAATAAATTTAACTGCCGCCGCATAAAGCGCTGCCGTCACTGCCAAAACCAGCAGGAATATTTTCCAAAATCTGTTCATATCTGCCTCCGCAGAAAAAATTATAATTTGACAGTTTATGTATTCTACGTTAAAAATAATCTTCCTGCTGTTTCAAAACAGAAAAAGCATTACACCTTAAATTTTACAAGATGTAATGCTTTTCAATACAAATTAGTTTAATTTTATTCTGCCGTCTGTTCAGCAGCTGCCGTATTTCCGTTTTCAGCAGCGGTGCTTGTGCTTGCAGCATTTTCAGCGGCAGGCTGTTCTGCGTCAGCAGTATTTGCCTGTGCACTGTCACTAGCTGCGTTTTCAGTTTGAGCTGCCGCATCAGTACCTTCACTCTGTGATTCAGTAGATTGTACAGCAGTATCTTCAACCGGTTCTGGGAAAGTCCTCGGTTCCGGTACGGGAACACCTACGCCCATGGAAGTATTGAGGGCTGCTTTAGAAGTGTTGTAGTTATAGAGAGCCTGGTAATAGTTGGTTTTGGCCTGCGTCAGGGCTTCCTGCGCATCCATAACGTCGATATTGGTGCCAACGCCCGCCTGATAACGTACAACTGCAATATGGTAATCTTCTTCCGCACTTGCTACGGCAACCTGCGTAGTAGTAATGCGTTTTTCAGCCTCGCGCAGGTTAAGGTAATCTGTGCGTACTTCAAGTTCAACGTTATCTTTTATCTGGCGCTGTGATTCCTTTGCTTTGGCAAGGTTTTCCTGCGCTGCATGAATCTTAGACCACGTTACGCCGCTGTCAAACACGTTCATGCTTGCAGTTACGCCAACGCTCCAGTTTTCATCATCGTCGCCCGGCCAGTCGCTGCCGTTGCCGCCCCAGTTGTTGCTGGCATTAGCGTATACCTTAGGCATATGCCCGCTGCGTGCAACTACCAGTGCCGCTTCTGCCGAATCAATGGCGTATTCAGCCTGTTTCAGCTCAGGGCGGTGCTGTTCGCTGTAAGCCAGGCAGTAAGCCATATCGTTTTCATAAGGCTCATACTGCAGCCTGTCCTTCAGCAAAAGGGTAGTGCCAAGCGGTGTACCGATAATGTTATTTAAAGTAGCTTCAGCAACATCATATTGGTTGGAAGCGGTAATATAGTTCTGCTGTGCATTGGCAAGCTCAACTTCACTGCGCAGTACGTCTGCACGCGCTACAATGCCTACATTGTACTGGGCAATAACATTATCCAGATGTGCCTGCAAACGGTCAACCGATTCCTGGCGCAGAGCTTTCATGTTGGTTGCGTTAAGCATATTAAAATAACCGGTGGTTGCGGTTTCCTTCATTTCATTATAAGCCTGTTCTTCAGCGGAAAGCATGCTGCGGTAATTAGCCTTGGCCTGGCCAATCTGCCCCTGCAGTTCGCCGCCCGTAAAAATAGGCAGGCTGGCAGTAATGGAGTTGCTGTGGCTGTTAGCAATACCTTTATCGTAAATAGCAATAGGTACACCATTCTGATAAATTGTATTATAACGGTTATCAGCATAACCGCCACGTCCACTGCTGTGGTTTAAGCTGATGCTGATGCCGCGCGCTCCTTTAGCAGCACTGTAATCAGCTTTAGCAGCTTTTCTGTTGTATTCTGCAATTTTTACACTCGGATTGGTAAGCAGCGCCCTCTGGATGGTTTCTTCCAAATCCAGTTCCAAAGTAGCGGCAAAGACGGACTGGGAGCACAGCACGCTTAATGCAGCCGTCAGTGCCAGCACGTTTTTTGCTTTTTTATAACTGAACATTTCATTTACCTCCAATCATTGACTGATTAGTCAGTGCTTAAATTTTATATTTTTTAACCCTAAAAGTCAACTGTTTTTTCAAAAGTTAACAAACTTTTAAAAATAGGTGCGCACACCAACATAGGTGTTACTTTTACTGCCGTGGCGCAAATCGGTCTGCTCGCCCAAAAGCGAGAAATTATCGTTAATTTTGAGCTCGCCGCCAAGTTTTACTTTGGTGTCGTCAAAATCATATACCTGTGTATAAAGGCGGAAACGGTCGGCTATATTATAGCCAAGCCCCACGCCGAACTCGCCCTGCATGCTGCCCATGCTTACATCGGCGGCGTCAAACTGCTTGCCAAACTGTAAATCCAGCTTGTTGCTGTCGCCAAGGTCATAGCCGCCCAGGTAAAAAAAAGTGTCGTCCTGCGGGCGGAAGGTTACGCCCAAATTGCTGCGCCAGTCGCCGCCTTCCGCGCTGTGCGTAACGTCGGCGCTTATTTCTGCTGTTTCCAAAACGCCCAGCATGCGGTTGGCTTTTTCGCTTGCCTCGCGTGCATTATGCAAAGTGGCTTTTAAATCATCTTCGGTCTGCGGGTCGCTGGCAACCTTTTCCAAAAGTTTGCTGGCTTCTTCAATTCTGGCACTTGTTTTGGCCATGTTCTCTACAATTACGGCAAAATTCTGCCCGGTATGCCCGGCATTAACCTCGCCGATAATATTCTGCATACTGTCGGCCGTTGCGTTCATGCGCGCCGACATTTCGCTCAGCTGCTTAACCATGCTGTTAATCTGCTGCTGGTTGTCAACCGCCACATCAGCCATTACTTTGGTAAAAGTATTCATGTTGGCGCTGATGTCTTTCATATTGATGAAACCCTCACGCAGCGACTGCTGCACTTCCGGGTCGCCAAACACATTGTCAAGAGCATCGGCAATGTTTTCCAGTTTTTCAAGCGCATCGCCGGACGCGCTCATAAAAGTGTCAAACCCTCCGCCGGGAACGCCCTTAACCCTGTCGCCGTCCTCCAGAAAAGCGCTTACCGCGCGCGGCGGCGGCTGAATATCGACAAATTTTTCGCCTAAAATGCCGTCGGAATTAATGGAAAACGTTGATTCCTGCGGAATGCGCACATTATCGTTAATTTCGGCGGTAACTTCAATGCCGTCCTCGTTAACGGCAAGGCCTTTAACAGTACCTACCTGCACACCGGCATAGCGCACCATGTTGCCCTCCATCAGCCCGGCAACCTGCGGGTAATCTATTGTAATGTCGTATTTGTCACTGCCAAAGCTGAATGTTCCCAGAAAGGTTATCATCGCTGCCAAAATTGCGGCTCCGCCCAGGGTTATTGCGCCTACTTTAACTTCGCTGGAACTCATTTTATCACCTGCTCTTTAATCTCGCGCCCTTCTATAAAGGCCTTTACAATCGGGTTGGTACTGTTTTTCATTTCTTCCGCCGTGCCTATGGCAACGATATGCCCTTCATAAAGCATTGCCACGCGGTCAGCCGCGTAAAACGCCGACTGCATGTCATGCGTTACCAGCACCGAAGTTACATGCAGCTGCTCCTGCGTCTTTTTTATAAGCCGGCTGATATTGCGGCTCATAATCGGGTCAAGCCCGGCCGTCGGTTCGTCATACAAAACTATTTCCGGGTTTACCGCAATGGCGCGGGCAAGCCCCACGCGCTTTTTCATGCCGCCGCTCAGTTCCGCCGGGTACAAATCCTGCGTACCGGGCAGGCCAACCAAATCAAGCATCTGCGTTACAATGCCCTGTATTTCTTCATCGCTTTTATCAGTATGCTGGCGCAGCCCGAAAGCTACGTTTTCACCCACCGTTAAAAAGTCAAACAGTGCCGAATACTGAAACACCATGCCCATTTTCATGCGCAGGCGGTTCCAGCCGTCCTCATCAAGCCCGCTTACATCTTCACCCTGAATGAAAATCTGCCCTCCGTTCGGCTCCAGAAGCCCAATCATCGAGCGCAGCACCGTACTTTTGCCGGTGCCGGAAGGGCCAAGCACCGCCAGCGTTTCGCCCTTGTAAACATCAAGGTCAATATTGTCCAGCACCGTATGCGTGCCGAAGGTGATATTCAATTGGCGCAAACTGATAACCGCTTCTGCCATTTAATTTACCTCATACATACAGTACTGCCGATAAAAAGTAGTTGGCAATAAAAATTAAAATTATCGAAAGCACTACTGATTCCGTCGTGGCAAGGCCTACGCCTTCGGCACCCTGTTTGGCGCCCAGCCCCTTATGGCTGGCCACAATAGCAATTATGCCGCCGAAAACCATGCTTTTAAGCATGCCGCCGGTAACATCAAAAATATCGGCAAATACTTTAATGGAATTAACATATGTAAAATTACTGATGCCCGCGTAATAATGGGCAACCACCCAGCCGCCGATATTGCCGATGCCGTTGGCAAAAACAATAAGCACAGGCATCATCAGCACTGCCGCCAGAAATCGCGGCACTACAAGGTATGTTATCGGGTTGGTGGCCATTACTTTTAAGGCGTCAATCTGTTCGGTTACCTTCATGGTGCCAAGCTCTGCCGCTATGGCAGCGCCTATGCGCCCTGCAACAACCACGCCGGTAAGCACGGGCACAAGCTCGCGCCCAAGCGCGATTGCCACTATGCCGCCAACGGAAGAAGCAGCGCCGAAACGCACAAATTCCGTTGCCGTCTGCAAGGCAAAAACCATGCCGGTAAAAAGTATCGTCATCAGCACAATGGGCAAAGAATCGGCGCCGAGCCTTGACATCTGCCGTATGGTTTCCCTGGCATCAGCATTTTTCAGCCTCGCAGCCGTATCCAGAAACAGCTGCATTATGCGCCCTGTATCATGGCACGACCTGATGACAAAACCGCCCACGGCCGCACATATTTTTTTCAGCATCGGCCTCTTCCTTTCCCCAAAAAATTTAAGTTATTTTTATATAATTCAAGATAAAGCAAAAATTCCCTGCTTATTTTAAACCGGGCTTTTTAACGTTTTTGTAAATTTTTCAGCCGGTAACTTCAACCATAATGTCTGCCGTGCCGTCCACGATAAAATTCATGGTTGTTTTCTGTTTGGCAGGCGTGCCTGCAAGAGCCGCCGCAAAGCCGGTATCCTGCTGCTGCGCCGCCATGTCAGGGTCCTGCAGGGCCGCTATATCCACAATGATTTCGTTATTCTGGTCCGCATTGTTAATATCGGCAATAAAATCTTTTAAAGTGCGGCGCTGCGGCTTTTTGGCTGCCGGTATGCCTTCTTCCTGCTGGCGTTTCATCAGTTCCTGCATCCACGCCAGGCTGCTGCCCCCGCGCACATTCAGCGCCATTTTGCCCGGGCGCTGCTGTTTGGGCACGGTAAATTTAACCGTTCTTGTAAATTTTTCCGCACGGTAAGGCTGCAGTTCCACATCAATGGCCAGTTCTTCACCCGCGCGCACGTTAAGCTTCTGCGGCCGTGCGGAAATTATTTCCGCAACTTCCGGCTCAGTGCCGAGCACCACATTTGCCTCTATGTTATAAACGTCAATTTTTTCAAACTTATTCTGCGCCAAAAGCGTTGCCGCCTGCACCAGTTCCTGGCTTATCATTTTTAAAATGCCGGCATCCGCATAATACATGTTTTCGCGCTGAATTTTAATTTGTTCGCCGCCGGCGCTGCGCCCGTCAATACGGAAGTTAAAACGCGCCGTGCCGCCTCCTTCCCTGTCTGCAACGCGCGTAACGGTGTTATAGGTTACGGCATCGACCATCGAAGGCAAAAGCGCGTCGTCGTCAATAAGCTCCGTGCGCGCACTGCCGTTAACGCCGCGCGAAGAATCGGTAACGGAAACATACATGGGTATTACCTTCGGCGGAGCGCCTATTTGGGCCGCAATACCCGCGCCGCGGTCCTGCGTTACGGTGCCTATGGTTGCCCCGAGGTTGCCGACTTTGTAAGCGCTTTGCAGATTGGGCAGCGAAGCCAGAATCCAGGCCCGCTCCAGAAAATAATTGCTGTCGCCGCGCTGCATAAAGGGATGCCCGAAAGCAAGCAGGCTGCCGTCATCGCCAACCCAGGTTACAGTGCCCAGTGCGCCAAGGCGGATATCACCGCGGATTAAAGAAACGCCGATAGCGCTGCCCGGTTCGATGGGCTTGTCGGAATTAAAACCGCCGCTGCCGCCCGCTCCGGTAGCCTCCAGCCCCAAAGGAGCAAGCTTGCTGTTTAAATAGTCAAGCCCTTTGGGCGTAAAGCCGCCCGCCATCAGCATTGTGCTTTTGGGTACAAGCTCGGAAGGGCGCGGGCTTGTTTCGTCCAGTAAATCAAGCATCCGCCCGATGGGCGTTAAAAAGCAGTAATGAGGGTCGTTAAACTCCTTGCCGAAAGCTACAGCACCGACCAGCCTGCCGTTAATATAAACCGGGCTGCCGCTCATGCCCTGCGCAACGCCGCCGCTTTTTTCAATAACGTCGCCGCTTGTGCGCACAAGTATGCTGTACCCTCCGGCTTCGCTGCCGGTAACGCCGATAACTTCAACGTTAAAGTTTTCGATATTGTCGCCGTTAATAACCGTTTTGCCAATGCCCTGCATGCCCGGGCGGATATCTTCTACCGGCATCAGCGGCACATTGGCAGCGCATAATAAAGGCAAACTGAATATAAGCAAAATACTAAAAATAAAAAGCAATAATTTTTTTGTGTTCATAAAGTCCCCACATCGCAAATAATGCAAAACCGGCCTGGGCATAAGCCGCACGCCGGTTTAATTCCGTTTAAGCAAAACAGCCGCACGCAGCCTTGGCATGCATGGCTATATTATACTATTTTAAAAATTTTCTGGCAAGCGTCAGCCTTTGGTAGGGAACACGCCCAAGCCTACGCTGACAGGCCTTTCCCTTCCGTCAGAAGGAGTATTTAAAATTTTTCCGTCCAGCACCATTTCGCTGCTGCCGCCGCCGTCAAAGTTAACGGCCTGCCATGCGCCGAGTTTTACAAGGTAGGAAGCAAGCTCCTGCAAAGTCATACCGGCAGAACTGCTGCTGCGGCCGTCCACAACCAGCAGAATAACGGTGCCGTCTTTTTTTACGCCTGCCGCAGTGCGGGGCGCACGCCCGCGGGCAATATCGTAAGCAATGTTTTCTTCCGCGCTGCGCACGTCAGCCTTGCCCTCCGCTACCAGCGAAGGCCCTGCGCCCACAACAAGTTCCGCTTCATCCGCGGTTTCATTGCCAAGCGTTTCACGCAGGCGCACGCGGTCACCCACCTGTACGCGCTCCAGCACTTTCGCGGCCATGCCGTGCCCCGAAAGCACAACGCTGTCCTTATCAAGTTTCATATTGCCTGCGCTGCTTACTTCCGTAACGCGCCCGTTAGCGGCAATGCGTATTTCATAACCGTACTGGTTGGTTTTTGTGTCCGGCCCGTAATAATGCGTGTAAAGCACCACATCATCGGCAATGCGGCTGCGGTTAATGCCCTTCACATCCAAAAAAGTGCCCAGTTTGGGGAAGAAAGCTCGTCCTTCATAAGCCAGGTCCTGCATAACCATCGGCTTGCCGCCGGCAACAACCAGTGCACTGCGCGGCTGGCTTTCCATGCCGAGCCATTCACCGTCCAGCTTTAAGTTGCCGATAATCCAGCCGTCGGAATCAAAATACGAAGCGTTAACTGCCGCACGCGCGCCGACAGCTTTGGCTGCCTTCAGCAAGGTTCCGCGGCCGTTTTTGTTAACCGCACCGCTGAACGGTTTTAAAATATAGCGGTTTTTCGGAGCAATTTCCAAAATATTTACTTCCACCGGCAAACCGTTCATATCCTCGCGTCTATAAATATGCGTCAACCCTTTGCCCATATCGCTGCTGGTAGATTCCACGCGGATGCGGAAAATATCCAGCACCAGACGGTTGGGCTGCTTAAGCACAAACACCTTGTGCTGCGCTTCGCTGTTTAAATCAACAATCAGGCGTGTTTTATCGCCCTTTTCCTGCAAACGGGCCTTTTTTATAATCGGGTCCTTAACCTTGGAAACAATATCGTCGTCTACTTTTGCGTCAAATTCCAGCACAAGCTGTTTTTTGGTGTTTTTAACTTCTTCATATTCAACTTTGCCGTCCAAATCCACAACAAAACGTATTTTGCTGGGGCTGCTGCTGAAGCGGAAATTTTCAACCTCCGCCGCCATTGCGGAAAGCGGCACCATAACAACAAGCAGCGCCGCGGCAAGCAGCCTGCCGAAAGTTTTTAACATAACCTACCTCCGTGAAAAAACAATACACAGCCCGTAAGCTGTGTATTATAAAACCTAACTAATCAGTCGTTGCCGACAACAGAACCCGGGCGCAGATTGTTCAGCTCGCTGAGCGCCTTGCCGGTGCCCAAAGCCACGCAGTCCAGCGGGTTTTCCGCAACCGTTGTTTTAATGCCGGTTTCTTCAGTCAGCAGCTGTGCCAGTCCGTCAACCAGCGCGCCGCCGCCGGTAAGCACCATGCCCTTATCAACAATATCTGCCGAAAGCTCCGGCGGGCATTTCTCCAGCACACCGCGGATGGTGCCGATAATGGAATAAACAGGTTCGCGCAGCGCTGCGCGTGCATCTGCCGAAGTTACCTTAATGGTGGTAGGCCTGCCTGCGATAAGGTCACGCCCCTGCACTTCCATATCCGTGCATTTGCCGTTGGAAAGCACGGTAGCCACGTTCATTTTTATTTTTTCTGCCGTCGGTTCGCCAATCAGCACATTGTAAACTTTTTTTACATAGCGCACAATCGCTTCGTCAAAAGCATCGCCGCCAACGCGGATGGAAGAATCAACAACCACGCCGCCGAGGCTTAAAATGGCAATATCGGTTGTGCCGCCGCCGATATCAATTACCATGCTGCCGCTCGGCACGCTGATATCAAGCCCCGCGCCAAGAGCCGCAGCCAGAGGTTCTTCAATTAAATAAGTTTTGGAAGCGCCTGCCTGCATGGCAGCTTCCAGCACGGCACGTTTTTCTACCGAAGTAATGCCTGTCGGAATGCACACCATAATGCGCGGCTTGCTGAAAAAACTTTTGCCGGCCACACGTTCCACCACAAATTCCAGCATTTTCTGCGTTACGGTATAATTGGCAATTACACCCTCTTTAAGCGGACGGATAACGGAAATGCTTTCCGGAACTTTGCCAATCATATCGCGGGCTTCGTTGCCCACAGCCAGAATTTTATTTTTGCTTCTGTTAATTGCCACAACGGAAGGCTCGTTAAACACGATGCCCTTGCCCTTGATGTACACCAGAAGATTGGCTGTACCAAGGTCAATGCCTATATCTACACTGTTAAAAAACATACTTTCACCTACTTTTAATCTTTCGTGCCAACGCGCTTAATATCCGCGCCGAGCCTGGTCAGTTTAGCTGCAATTTCTTCGTAGCCGCGGTCGATATGGTAAATATCGCAGATTTCCGTTGCCCCTTCGGCTACAAGCCCCGCAAGTATCATTGCCGCACCGGCACGCAGGTCGGTTGCCCTTACGGTGCAGCCTGTTAAATGGGCCGGGCCGGTAATAACGGCGCTGCGCCCTTCTGTGGTAATATTTGCCCCCATGCGGTTCAGTTCAACCACATGCATAAAACGGTTTTCAAAAACAGTTTCGGTAATTTTGCTGCGCCCTTCTGCAACGGAAAGCATGGCCATCATTTGTGCCTGCATATCCGTAGGGAAGCCCGGGTACGGCAGGGTTTTAATATCAACGGCCTTCAGCTTGCCGCTGCCGACAACGTGAATACGGTCGATATCTTCTTCAACCAGCGCACCGGCCTCACGCAGTTTGGCAATCAGCGGTTTCTGGTGCTCCGGCAGTACGTTTTCAATAATTACGTCGCCGCCGGTCATTGCCGCCGCAATCATGTAAGTGCCTGCCTCAATGCGGTCGGGAATAACGGAATGCTGCACGCCGTGCAGTTCGGATACGCCTTCAATGGTAATAACGTTGGTACCGGCACCGCGCACACGCGCACCCATCTGGTTAAGATAGTTGGCAAGGTCTACAATTTCCGGTTCTTCGGCCGGGTTTTCCAAAACCGTAGTACCGTTTGCCATTGCTGCCGCCATCATAATATTTTCGGTTGCGCCCACACTCGGAAAATCGAGGTAAATATTGGCACCGGTCATGCCTTCAGGCGCAGAAGCCTCAATATAGCCATGCCCCTGTTCAATTTTAACACCCAGTGCTTCAAAGCCTTTTAAGTGCAAATCAATCGGTCTTGTGCCGATAGCGCAGCCCCCAGGCTGGGAAATGCGGGCATAACCCTTGCGTGCCAGAAGCGGCCCCATAACAAGGAACGAAGCGCGCATGGAACGCACAAGCTCATAAGGCGCTTCGCAGGAGGTAATTTCCCTGCTGTCAATTTTCAGCGTATGCGGCTCGGAAGCGTCAACCTTGATACCAAGGCATTCCAAAACCGCGCAAATTGTGCGCACATCCTCCAGCGCAGGAATTTCATCCAGCCTGCTCGGCGAAGTACCAAGAATAGAAGCGGCAATAATAGGCAGCACGGCATTTTTGGCGCCGCTTGTTTTTACTGTGCCTACAAGGCGGTTGCCGCCTTTAACTATCAATCTTTCCAACTGCAAACTCTCCTGTTCTTAAAATCCATTCTATCAAAAGGGCATACTTTTCAAAATAAATATTTTCTGTAGTAGTTTATCACTTTTTTTACAGCTTGGCAATCTCTGCCGGATAAAAAAACGCCTGCCGTTTTTCTTAACGGCAAGCGCTTTTCAAAACAAATTTTCAGGCAATCAGATACCGCGGTCCTGCATTTTCAAACGGTCTGCCAAAATATTGTAATGGGTTTCCATTTCCATAATTTCTTTTTTAATACCGGCAATTACATCCGGGTCTTCTTCAACTTTCAGGCGTTCACGCAGTTCTTTTATGCCCTGCTTCAACTGAAACATTTTATTTCCGGATACAGCATTAATTACATCAGCCACAGTAATCAACTCCCATCATTCTTTATATTTTTATTATACCAAAATATGGGGCTGTAAGCAAAGTTTTATTCAAACGATTTTTATAAAAATTAAATATAATTTCACAAATTCCCATAAGAAGGATTTATGCGGCTCAAATATTTAAATTTTTTATTTGAACTTGAAATTTGTTTTTGCCGGGCAGTAAATTTTAAACCCTGCTGCTTACAGCATAACATTTTATACAGCTGCTGTAAGTAGTTTTTTATACAAAAAGCGGATGGCATAAGCCATCCGCTTTTAAAGCTTTCCGTATTAAACTTATTAAGGTTAAGATTAGAAAGTGAAGTACAGTTCGGTGAACATGGTGTCAGCGTCAGCGCCGCTTTCTTTATCTTCAAAGTCATAGTAGTTGAATACACCAACAATGTTTTTAGCGAATGCATAGCTTGCGCCGTAAACCATACCTTTATAACCAGTTTCGAAAGTATCAAAACCTACATAACCATCAGTGGTCGGGGTCAGGTAAGCATTAGCGGACTGGTCGAAGTAACCTACATGCAGGCCATAGGAACCCGGTTCGTCAGCGGAAGCGCCTTTCCAAGCGAGGTCTGCATACCAGCCGTCTTTATCAGTGTTATGGTAATCTTTGTCGCCGCGCATATATTCAGCAGCCAGTACAAAATCGCCAAAGCCGTAATTTGCACCAACGTTCCAGATTTCTTTGCCATCAACAAGAACATTGCTGGAAGAATCAGCTTTATAATATGCTACATATGCGTCAACAGCACCAAGTTCTGCTTCAACACCAGCAACATACAGTCTGTCGCCATCATCAAACAGATAGCTTAAGTTGTCATGTGCAAGATCGCCATTAACATCAGCACCGTCTGCACCTTTAGCAGCCAGACCAAATACTTTAACTTTATCGCCATAAGCAACTTTTACGCCATCGATATAGGAATCGAGTACGTTACCAGTGAAGAGAACTTCATCCCAACGGCCTGCAGTTACGTCCATACCGCCAAGACGGCCTTCTACATAAGCGCGTTTCAATTCTACTTTATCATCGCCGGATTCGTTAGTGATGGTCTGGGTGTTTTCGAACATACCGGTGTAGGTCCAGTCTTCGTTAACCTGGCCTTCTACCCACAAACGATTACGCAGTTTCATGCTGTTACTGTTTACATCGCCGTCAACATCTTTGTAAGAGAAACGAGCCTGACCGGTGATTTTTACGTTGTCAGCTTTTTTCTCAAGGTTAGCTACGCGAACGCCGAGGCTGTCGAGTTCGTCAGCAAATTCTGCTGCCAGTTTGTCTACGTTAGCGCCTTTAGCCATAGCTTTAGCAACAATCTGAGCCATTTCATAACGGGTCATCAGTTTGTCGCCGCCGTAGGTGCCGTCGGGATAACCGTCAACAACGCCTGCTGCAGCCAGTTTGTTTACAGCGTCATAAGCCCAATGACCTGCCGGTACATCGGAGAACGGATTTGCGGCATAAGCGCTTGCAGTTACGCCAAGAGCCATAGCCATTGCGAGAACTAAAGATTTTTTCATTTGCCATTCCTCCAGGGAAATAAATTTTTTACCCTTTCAGAAACCTTTTGCGCCAAACTTTCCGTTTCGGTTTTTTATGCGCGAGTTGCCGTGTTTCCTCTGCAGCCAAACCAATACAGTCCGCAAATTGCAAACGGTTTTTAAAAGGATGTGTACACTTTACCATAATTTCACAATGCCGTCAAGAACATTTTACAATTTTTAGTGAATTTTTATCAGTTTTTTCTGCATAGAAAAACAGGCAGCGCATAAAACACTGCCTGTTTGTAAATAATTTTACATTATTTGCTGAAAGCGTCCGTTAACGGAGGCACAATCTGTTTTTTGCGGGAGAGTACGCCAGGCAGATAGTAATGGCCTTCTGCTTCCGGTTTACCGAAAGCTTCCGTAACTTTTGCCTGGTTTACACCGGCAACCAGAAGGTCGGTAGCTTCGGAAAGAATGTCTGTTACCATCAGGAAGGACAAATCAAAACCTTCGGTTTCGCGCATGTCTTCCAGTGCCGCTAAAAGTTCCGGCATTTTATCCAGCCCCTGCTGGCGTCCCATAATGTTAATCTGCGCCACGCTGGCTTTGGTATCGCCAAAATCGAATTCCTTCAAATCGGTGCGTACCAGTTCGTCCGCAGTTAAACGGGCAATAACGGAGCCCTGTTTCAGTTCTTCCATGGCATAGGCTTCCAAATCCTCAAGACCGGCAATTTTTTGCAGTTTTGCCGCAGCGTCCTTATCCTGCTGAGTGGTGGTCGGGCTGCGGAAATACAGGGTGTCAGAAATAATTGCCGATAAAAGCAGGCCTGCAATTTCGCTCGGCAGTTCCACTTTGTGTGCTTCTGCCATACTGGTAATAATGGTTGCCGTGCAGCCTACGGGTTCTTCGCGGATATAAATAGGAGCCGCAGTATGCAGGCCGCCCATGCGGTGATGGTCAATTACCTCAATGATTTCAGCTTCTTCGCTGCCTTCAACGGCCTGTGCGCGTTCGTTATGGTCAACAAGAATAAGCTGGGTTTTGTCGGGTTTCAGCAGGCGTACCTTGTCAATCATGCCAATGTAGCGGCCGCCTTCCACAACCGGGTAGGAGCGGAAATTGGTATCGAGCATGGCATTTTTAACATCGTCCAGAAGTTCGTTGTTGTTGAAGGAAACAACGCTGGTAGTCATTAAGTCTTTAACCGGTGCGTCCAGCAGCTGGCTGTAATCAACAGCGCCGGTTTCGTTTTCCTGTGCGCAAAGTTCTTTATAGAAGCATTTGGCAAGGTCGGTTACGGTAACAACGCCTTCAATGTTTTCCGGCGTGCCGACAGGCATGCAGCGCACACCGTAGTCGGTAAACAAATGGCTTACCTCACGCAGTTTGGTTTCGCCGTTAAGCATGGGCACTGCAATCAGCTCCACATCTTTCAGACGAGGGTACATATCCTCAATTAAAACCGGTTCTTCCACGCCGAAATAATTAAGAACATACTGTGTTTCAGGGTTCAGCGCACCTGCGCGAGCCGCAACGGCATTAACGCCAAGCTGCCTTTTTAACCACGCATAGGCAACTGCGGAGCAGATAGAGTCCGTATCCGGGTTGCGGTGGCCGATGACATATACTGGTTTATCCACGTTCAGCACTTCCTTTTTGCAGGCAGACCTGGCTGCCGTAATGATTTTTAGTGTAATAATTATTATATCATAAAAAACTTTAAATTACCGCTGAAATTTTGTTTATTTGGCGCGTTTATCGCCCAGCGTTGCCAAAAGTTCCGCCGGATTAATGTTATGGTAGGCCAAAAGCACAAGGCAGTCGTACCACAGGCCGCTCATTTCATCCAGCACTTCCGTCCTGCTGTCATTTTTAGAAGCAATAATAGTGCTTGAAGTATCTGCGCCAAGCTGTTTTAAAATTTTATCCTGTCCGGACATAACTAAATGCCTTGCAGCGGAATTATCACCGCCGTGCTGGCGTTTATAGCAAATCAAGCGGTAAATTTCAGCAAGTACGCCGTGAATACCCTCCGGTTCAGGCACGGGCAGGCTGCCGCTTTTCCACACCGGCTGCGTAAATATGCCCAGCCCGCTGCGCCCCGGCACCGCTTTTACCAAAAGCACCGTACCGTTTTTGCCGGCAGTAATTTCCGTAACCGAAAAAGCCGCTCCGTCTTCGGCAGCGTTATAAGCCTTTTTTGTTTCCGGGTCATACAGCCACAGGCTGCCGTTTTCCGCCGTGCGCGCCAGTGCTTCGCCGTCCATTTTAACAAGCGCCAGCACCTCGTCCGTACCGGCATCCTGCACAATGGCATTAATATAGCCGTGAACATTAAATTTTAAAGCTGCAAAATCAATTTTCATCTTTTCCGCCTTCTCTTAAAACGGGCATTACGGAGTTATACCCGTCCGCTCCGTATACCAGGCAGCGCTTTACGCGCGATATCGTTGCCGTGCTGGCGCCTGTTTTCTCTACTATTTCTTCATAAATGCAGCCGGCATCAAGCATTCTGGCAACCTCCAGACGCTGCGCCATTGCTTTTAATTCGGTAATGGTACAAATATCTTCAAAAAAATTTGAGCATTGCTGTTCATCTTTTAAACTTAAAACAGCCCTAAACAGCTGCGCGGTTAATTTATCCCTGGTTTTTGCAGGCATGGCTGTCCTCCTTGGTTAACACCCGTAAAATTTTAAATTGGATATTTCTATCCTTTCTTACTTTAATACTTTATTTTATAAAAAGTCAAGTAATTTTAACGGATTTTAAGAAAAATTTTATTGACAGATTTGTAAATAACGTGTATGATTGGTACATCAACTTCATACAAACATTCATCAAGAGTAGCCGAGGGACTGGCCCGATGACGCTACGGCAACCATCCTTAGTGAAACGGTGCCAAATCCAACGGAACATTCCGGCAGATGAAAGAGGTCTTAAAACTTGTACCCTTCACCTGTTCGTGAAGGGTTTTTTAGTACCTTAGAAAAGAAAGAGGAACACCGCATGATTGAATTAGTAAATGTAGAAAAAACTTACCACACCTCCTCGGGTGACATTCACGCCTTAAAGCGTACAAGCCTTACCATTAACCAGGGCGAAATTTTTGGCATTATCGGCCTTTCAGGCGCAGGCAAATCCACGCTTATCCGCTGCATTAACATGCTGGAAGTGCCGACCGCCGGGCAGGTTTTTGTAGACGGCGAAGAACTTACCGCCATGACGGAAACGCAGCTGCGCAAAGCCCGCCAGAATATCGGCATGATATTTCAGCATTTTAACCTGCTTGCCAGCCGCACTGTTTTTGACAACATTGCCTTTCCGCTGGAAATTCAGGGGCTTGGCAAAGATGAAATCAAAAAGCGCGTGGAACCGCTGCTGGAGCTTGTACAGCTGCAGGACCGCGCCGACCACTACCCCAGCCAGCTTTCCGGCGGGCAGAAACAGCGCGTAGGCATTGCCCGTGCCCTCGCCAGCAACCCGAAAGTTCTTCTGTGCGACGAAGCAACAAGCGCGCTCGACCCGCAGACCACCAAATCCATTTTGAACCTGCTGCGCGACATCAACCAGCGTTTAAACCTTACCATAGTAATGATTACGCACCAGATGGAGGTTGTAAAGGAAATCTGCGACCGCGTTGCCGTTATTGAAAACGGCACCATTATTGAAGAAGGCAATATGGTTGAAGTATTTACCAACCCGCAGAACCAGACTACAAAGGAATTTGTTAAGAGCGTCGATAAAAACACCCTTCCGGAATCACTTAAAAGCACGCCCGTCAGCAGGGAATATTTTGAAGGCGCAAACCTCGCCGTGCGCTTGTCCTTCTTCAGCGGCAACGCCGACAAGCCCATTGTTTCCGGCATGATTAAACGCTTCGGCGTAGATGCAAACATTATTTCCGGCAACACCGACCAGCTTAAAGACCGCATTTACGGCAACCTGCTGATTGTTATTGAAGGCCCGCAGAAAGCCCTCGAGGACTCGCTGGATTATTTAAACAGCCAAAATCTGCAAGTGGAGGTAATTGGTTATGTCAAATGAAATGATTGAACTTTTAATAAAATCCTTTTGGGAAACCGGCTACATGGTTGTTGCCTCCACCGTGCTGGCAAGCCTTATCGGCATACCGCTGGGCATCATCCTTACGGTAACGCGCAATGGGCACATTCTGCCGAATGCCGTTATCAACTCCGTGCTGGGCGTTATCGTTAACGCCACCCGTTCCACCCCGTTTATTATTTTAATGGTAGCCATTATTCCGCTTACCCGTATGCTGGTTGGTTCTTCCATCGGCACTACGGCCGCCATTGTGCCGCTTACCATTTCCGCAGCGCCGTTTATTGCGCGTGTTATCGAATCTTCGCTGCTTGAAATTGACCACGGCGTTATCGAAGCCGCACAAAGCATGGGTGCAAGCCCGATGCAGATTATTTACAAAGTTCTGCTTCCCGAAGCACTGCACTCCATCGTGCTCGGCATTACCCTTGCGGTTATCGCACTTATCGGCTATTCCGCCATGGCGGGCGTACTCGGCGGCGGCGGCCTCGGCGACCTTGCCATCCGCTACGGCTACCAGCGTTTCCAGCCGGATGTAATGATTGTTACCGTTGTTATCCTGATTCTCATGGTACAGCTCATTCAGTTTATCGGCGACACGCTCAGCAAAAAACTTAACAAAACAAAATTATAATGTTATTAATTTATTTTAATTTTAATATTTTAGAGGAGGATTACTATGAAATTAAAAAGAATTTTGGCCGCACTGGCGGTTGGCACTCTGGCACTCGGTATTTTTGGCTGCGGCGGCAGCGAGAAAGCAGCGGACACTTCCGCACCCGTTAAGGTAGGCGTAACCGCAGGCCCCCATGCCGAAATTATGGACGAGGTTAAGAAACTGGCTGCCAAAGACGGCTTAAACATAGAAGTTGTGGAATTTAACGACTTTGTAACGCCGAACATTGCCTTGCAGCAGGGCGAAATTTTTGCCAACAGCATGCAGCACAGGCCTTACCTTGACGCCACGCTGAAAAAAGAACCCGGCTTTGAACTGGTTGAAGTTTTTAAAACCGTAAACTTCCCCATGGCAGTTTATTCCGATAAAATCAAAAAAGGTGAGGCCATTCCCGACGGCGCAACAATCGGCATCCCGAATGACCCTTCCAACGGCGGCAGAGCGCTTTTGCTGCTTGCCGAGCAGAAATTAATTGAAGTTAAGGACATTAACGACGTTACCACCTCCGTTGCCGATATTACCGGCAACCCGCATGGCTATAAATTCCTTGAGCTTGACGCTGCTACCATTCCCCGCAGCCTGCCGGACGTAACCGTTGCCGTTATTAACGCCAACTACGCTCTGCCTGCAGGGCTGAACCCCATGACGGATTCCTTGATGGTTGAAGGCGCAGCTTCCCCGTACATCAACATTTTTGTAACCAAAAAGGAAAATGCCGCCGACCCGCGCATTAAGCAGCTGCAAAAAATTTACCAGTCCGCCGAAGTTGAAAAATTCATTAACGACCACTTTAAAGGCTCCGTTACCGTCGGCTGGAAATAAAATATTAAAAATAAAAGCGTCCCTCGCGGCCGCTTTTTGTTTGAGGTGAACCATGAAACGTATTTTGCATTTATTAGTTTTGCTTATAATTGTTTTGTGCTTTATGCCCGCCGCTTACGCGGAAAGCCCCGTTGACCGCCCCGTGAACACCAGCAGGCTTGACGACATATTTGCCAGACATGGCGTAAACGGCACCATTGTAATTTATGACGTACAGAAAAACGGTTACTGGCTGCACAACGCCGGGCGTGCTGCAGAGCGGTTTTACCCCGCCAGCACTTTTAAAATTTTTAACAGCCTTATCGGTTTAAGCGAAGGCGTTGTTAAAGATGTGGACGAAGTTTTTTACCGTTATGGCGGCGAACCGGTGTACCTTGAAAGCTGGAAGGCGGACGCCAGCCTGCGCAGCGCCATAAAACTCTCGCAGGTGCCAGCCTATAAAGAACTAGCGCGCCGCATCGGTACGGAACGCATGCAGGCCAACATTAAAAAGCTGCACTACGGCAATGAAAGTATCGGCAGTAAAATCGACAGCTTCTGGCTGGAAGGTCCGCTTAAAATCAGCGCGCTGGAGCAGGTAAAGCTGCTGACCAAACTTGCCCGCAGGCAATTACCCTATCCGCAAAAGGCGCAGCAGCAGGTTTGTGACATAACCGTTTTAAAACAGACCGATGCCTGCACGCTGCACGGCAAAACCGGCTGGGCAGCGGACAACATAAAAACCCCGGTAGGCTGGTTTGTTGGCTGGGCCGAAACCAAAGACAACCTGTATGTTTTTGCCATGAATATGGATTTAACCGATGCCGCAGCTTTGCCGTTAAGAGAAAGTATAACCATGGAGTGCCTTCGAACTTTAAAACTTTTATAAAGCAGTTTATAATTATACTAAGCAGTAATTGAAAGAAGGGATACTATGGCATATTTAGGCGAAAATATTAAAAAACTCGGTTTTGGGCTGATGCGCCTGCCGAAAATTGGCGAAGCCATCGACATTGAACAGACCAAAAAAATGGTAGATATGTTCCTGGAAGCAGGCTTTACCTATTTTGACACGGCGTGGGCCTACCCCGGCAGCGAAGACGCTATCCGCCAGGCGCTGGTAGAACGCTACCCGCGTGAAAAATTTCAGCTTGCAACCAAAAATGCCGCCTGGATTAACTGCAAAACACGCGAAGAAGCAGTTAACCAGTTTGAAACCAGCCTAAAACAAACGGGCGCAGGCTATTTTGATTTTTACCTTCTGCACAACCTCGGCGAAAGCCGCACCAAATATTTTGACGATTACAATATGTGGGACTTTGTGCAGGAGCAAAAAGCCAAAGGGCTGATTAAGCACGTTGGTTTTTCGTTCCACTCCACGCCGGAAGAACTGGACGAAATTTTAAACGCCCACCCCGAAATGGAATTTGTGCAGCTGCAAATTAACTATGCCGACTGGGATTACCCCGCCGTACAAAGCCGCCGCTGCTACGAAGTAGCGCGCAAACACGGCAAGCCCGTTATCATTATGGAACCGGTTAAGGGCGGCATGCTCGCCAATCCGCCGGAAAGCGTACAGAAAATTTTAAAAGACGCCGAGCCGGAAATGTCCGTGGCAAGCTGGGCCATCCGCTTTGCTGCGCATCTGGAAGGCATTATTACCGTGCTCAGCGGCATGAGCAATGTTGAGCAGATGCAGGACAACCTTTCTTACATGAAGGATTTTAAAGGCCTTTCCGCCGCCGAAGAAGCAACGCTGAAACAGGCGCAGGAGGCGCTGGCAAAAATTCCGCTCATTCCCTGCACCACCTGCAACTACTGCGCCAAAGTCTGCCCCATGAATATCGGCGTAAGCGGCAGCTTTACGGCAATGAACTATTACACGCTGTATAAGGATTTGGCCGCTGCCAAACACCAGGAAAACTGGCTGGTTACAGGCCACGGCAAAAAGAAAGCCGCCGAATGCATTAAGTGCGGCGCGTGCGAAAAAGCCTGCCCGCAGCATATTAAAATCCGCGAAGAACTGGTAAAGGTTACTGAAACCCTGGTCTGATATGTTAAACCAGAAGCATCCGTTTTAGAAACGGGTGCTTTTTTATGTGCTTCGGCAGAATTTTGTGATATAATGGGAACGCTTAATAAATTTTACCCTGTTTTAAGGAGCAGCTATGAGCCGTAAACCTTTTGTGCCCGCAGCCCTTTTGGGCAAGCTGTGGCGCTGCATAATAGAATTTGAAATGCTGCAGGAAAGCGACCGCGTGCTGATTGGCTTAAGCGGCGGCAAGGACAGTATGTTTTTAACGGCCGCGCTGGCCGAAGTGCAGCAGTATGCGCCCTTTAAGTTTGACCTTGCCTGCTACACGGTTGATACCATGTTCAGCAGTGATTTTCCCAAAGCTGATTTGGAAAGCTTCTGCGCGCAGTACGGGCTTAAACATTACAGCAGCAAAGTTGACGTTACCGAAGCGTGGCAGCACCGCACCAACACGCCGTGCTTTACCTGTGCTTATTTCCGCCGCGCAGCCACCAACCGCACGGCGCTGGAGCTGGGCTTTAACAAAGTTGCCTGGGCGCACCACCATGATGACGCCGTGGAAACCTTCTTTTTAAACCTTGTTGCCAGCGGCCAGCTTAAAACCTTTCTGCCGGTAACGCCGCTTTCACGCACGGGGCTTACCTTAATACGCCCGCTTTTATATTACCGCGAGGCGGAAATTATCAGTATGGTTGACGAACTTAACCTGCACCCGCTGAAAAACCCCTGCCCTTACGACGGACACACCAAACGCCAGGAAGCCAAAGAACTGCTGCGCTCGCTGCAGGGCTTCAACGCCGAAGCCTATGACCATCTGGCGGCAGCCATGCGCACTGCGCCAACGGAACTTTGGCCCGCCAAATGCGGCAAAACGGAGCTGGCAGATAAATTCCACGCATTTTGGCAGCAAAAGCGCAAAAACAGGCAGGAATAACGCCGCACGCAGCGAATATAACTTTTTGTATGACATTTTGACCGGAGGTTTTTTATGACAGTAAAAGAGTTTAAACAGGATTATTTCAGTTTTAAAGGGCGTTTGAACCGCAAGCCCTTTTTAATGCGCCTGATGATGCTTGGCGCCATCAGTATCTTTTTTGTTTTAATCGTTATCAACGCCGAACCGCACCTTAAGGAAGACCCCGCGCATTTTGCCACCAACGTACGCAAATCGCTGGTGTTCTGGGTTTATTATATTCCGCTGATTATCGCCAGCATTTCGCTCGGCGTGCGCCGCCTGCACGACCTTAATTTAAGCGGCTGGTGGATGCTTCTGGGTTCCGGCGCGCTTTTAAGCACCGTAAACACCGGCAACACCGCCATTGACCTTGCAGGGGCAATTTTATTTTACATTGCCCAGCTTTTCAATCTGTTCCTGATTTTCTTCCGCGGCACCAAAGGGCCTAACCGCTTCGGCGAAGACCCCGTACCCCAGCCCGTAAAAGAAAAGAAGAAAACCAAAGAAGAACGCCGCGCCGAAGCCAAGGCACGCAAAGAAGCTGCCGAAGCAGAAAAACGCGCCGACGAAGAACTGGAACGCGAAATTGCCGAAGCGCATCCCGACTGGGACGAATACGACCGCTATGACGCCATGCAGGAGGCCAAAGCCAAACGCGAAGCCGAAAAAGCAGCGGCAGAAGTTAAAGACGGCACCGAAAACAAAGAAAGCAAATAATTGTACAAAAAAATCCCGCCAAAAGCGGGATTTTTATTTTATGCGTATTTTGTTTTAAACTAATGTATATATTTGATGCTGCTGCGCCTTACCAGGCCAGTACTTCCACGCCGGTATCTGTAACAAGCACCGTGTTTTCCCACTGGGCCGACATGCTGCCGTCCTGCGTATAAACAGTCCAGTCGTTTGAAGCATCGATAAAGACATCGCGGCGGCCGGCGTTAATCATCGGCTCAACCGTAAATACCATGCCCTGCACCATCAGCATGCCGGTATTTTTTTTGCTGTCGTGGCACACAAAAGGTTCTTCGTGGAAATCCACGCCAACGCCGTGCCCGCCAAATTCCGTTACCACGCTGTAACCGTGCTTGCGTGCAAACGGGGCAATAGCAGCGCCGATATCGCCAATAAAGGCCCACGGCTTGCAGGCTTCCACGCCGCGGCGCATACATTCTTTGGTAATGGCAACCAAATCCTGATTCGGTTTGGAAACCTTGCCAATCATAAACATGCGCGAGGCATCGGCGTAATAACCGTTGTAAATAGTGGTTACGTCAACGTTAACAATGTCGCCGCTTTTAAGCACCGTTTTATCGGGAATGCCGTGGCAAACCTGGTCATTAACCGAAGTGCAAATGCTTTTCGGGAAGCCGTAAAAACCGAGGCAGGCCGGAATACCGCCGCTTTTAGTAATAAAATCATACGCCAGCGCATCAATTTCTTCCGTTGTCATGCCGGCTTTAATTTTTTGGGCAATCAAATCAAGGCAAGCATTGTTAATTTTGGCTGCCGCACGGATGCCTTCAATCTGTTCCGGCGTTTTTATCATATCCATATCGGGAACTTCGCAGCCTTTGGCCTTGAATTCGGCTATTTTTGCTTTTATTACTTCAATATCCATAAAAATCTCCTTTAATACAAATTTAATTTTATAGTGCTATTATAACACATATAACATAAAGTGACAGCACAAAGTCAGCTTATGCTTACAAATTATTTTTCTATTATTTTTTGTTTCTTTATGTTAAAATATTGTTAGTTTTTGTATAAGGAGGAGCCGATGGAAGCTATTTATTCCAACATTGCCGATTTTATCCTGCATTTTGACCGTTACCTGCCCGTTGTTATGGAAGCCTACGGGCACTGGATTTACGCATTTTTGTTCATTATTGTTTTTTGTGAAACAGGGCTTGTGGTAACGCCGTTTCTGCCGGGCGATTCGCTTTTGTTTGCCTGCGGCGCGCTGGCGGCATCCGCCGAAGGGCTCAGCCTGCCGCTTCTGGCCGTTATTTTCCTTGTGGCTTCAATCACCGGCGATGCCTGCAACTACGAGATAGGCAAGCACCTGGGGCATAAAATACTCGCCGCCAATTCAAAGCTGATTAAACCGGAGTACGTAAAAAAAGCCGAAGATTTTTACGCCAAGCACGGCCACAAAGCTATTTTCCTGGCCCGTTTTGCCCCGATTGTGCGTACCTTTGCGCCTTTTGTAGCAGGCATCGGCACCATGCACTACCGCACCTTTGCCATTTACAATGTCAGCGGCGCCTGCACCTGGGTATTTTTATTCCTCGGCGGCGGCTACTTTTTCGGCAACATTCCGTTTATCAAACAAAACTTTTCGTATGTAACCATGGGCATTATTCTGTTTTCGCTTACCCCGATTATTTTTGAGGTTATCCGCAGCAGGCGTGCCAAATAACGAAAGAAGGCTGAAAGATGTATTATTTTACCAGTGACTACACTACCGGCTGCACGCCGGAAATTTTAGAAGTTTTGGGAGCAACCAATCTTGAAGAAACAGCAGGCTACGGCGAGGACGCATACTGCGAAGCTGCCCGCGCGCTGATTCAGAAAGAATGCGGCCGCCCGGATGCGGACGTTTATTTTATGATGGCTGGCACGCAGACCAACCTTACCATTATCTCCGCCTCCCTGCGCCCCTTCCACGGCGTTTACGGAACCGCGCGCAGCCATATTAACACGCACGAAGCAGGCGCAATTGAACGCAGCGGCCACAAGGTGCTTGTAGTGCCCGACGAGGACGGCAAAATTACCGCCGCCCAGATTGCTGCCGAACAGGAAAAATACCTGCACGACCCCAGCCGCGAACATATTGTAATGCCTAAAATGGTTTACATTTCGCAGCCTACGGAAACCGGCACGCTGTACAGCAAAAAGGAACTTGAAGATTTATACGCCGTATGCAAGCAGTATAATTTATACCTGTTTATTGACGGTGCGCGCCTCGGTTACGGGCTTACTTCGCCCGCCTGCGATTTTACCATGCAGGACATTGCCAATAACTGCGACGTGTTCTACATTGGCGGCACAAAATGCGGCATGCTGTTCGGCGAAGCGGCTGTTATTTTAAACCCCGCCATTAAAGAAGATTTTATTCCGCTGATGAAACAGTGCGGCAGCGTACTTGCCAAAGGCCGCCTGCTTGGTATTCAGTTTGAAGCCATGTTCACCAACGGTTTATACTACCGTATCTGCAAACAAGGCATTGATACAGCCATGCAGATTAAAGCCGTGCTTAAAGAATGCGGCTTTGAATTCTTGACTGATTCACCCACCAATCAGCAGTTTATCATCATCACCAAAGAAATGTACGAAAAAATAAACAGCCATTTTAAACTCGGCCTTTATGAAAACCTGCCGGACGGCAGAGTTGCTGCCCGTATCTGCACCAGCTGGTCCACATCGCAGGATGCGGTTGACAAGCTGTGCAAGTTTATTAAAGAGCTGTAAGAAAGTAAATAAAGAAATAATGTTTCAGCAAAAGGTTTATATAGCCTTTGCAATTTACTGAAAAAGTAAGAATAGTTCAAATAAAATATTTATATTGTAAGGCGACAGATAAAAACTGCGGCGGATAAAATCAAGGCTTAAAAGTACGAGAGTCCGGTGCCGCGCCCGGACGGAATCGGAGAAGCCGCAGCATTTTTACTGAGCCGCATCAAGATAAATATTTTGTTTGAACAAAACAACAATGTATTGCTATTATACTCATATACGCAAAAACACCGCTGTAAAAGCGGTGTTTTTTATTTGCAACGTATTTTGTTATTATATTTTGCTGCGCTACTTTTTGCTCCACAGCCATATTTCGCGGCACAGCCAGATAATGAACACGCCGCAGAAATCAAGCACAATATCGGTAACCTGCGCCGTACGCCCCGGCACCGAAAGCTGAATGTACTCATCCGCTACGGCAACGGCCAGCCCCAAAAACAGGATGTAACCGGATGCCACGCGGTTAGACACGCGCCAGCTGATAAAGGTATTAACCATAATCATTGCCAGAACGGCAAATTCCACAAAATGTGCCAGCTTGCGCAGGCGTGCCTCCAGACGGTCTACCGGCATCGGGTCGCCGATAGCTGCATACAGGCTGTCAAGCCACTGGGCCAGCAGCCCGCTTGCTTTGTATGAGGTTTCCGCAGGCAGCGAAGAATTGAAAAATATAAAACCTGCAAACAGCACTAACAGCAGCAGCCATAAAAATTTTTTCATTTATACGCGCCGCCCTGTTACTGATTGCGTGTAAGCAAATCCATTACCATCATGTTGCTTACAACGCCAATGCCGCCCGGCACCGGAGTGTAAGCCGAGGCTTTGCCTACAACGGCAGGGTCAACGTCGCCCACCAGTTTGCCGTCAACGGCGTTAATGCCAACGTCTACAACAACCGCGCCTTCTTTAATCATATCGGGCGTTACAAAGCAGGGCTTGCCTACTGCCGCAACTATAATATCCGCCTGGCGGGTAATTTCGGCAATGTTTTTGGTTTTGCTGTGGCAAATGGTAACGGTGGCATTTTTGTTTAAAAGCAAATTGGCAACCGGTTTGCCTACAACATTGCTGCGGCCGATTACAACGGCATGTTTGCCTTCCAGTTCAATGCCGTAATGTTCCAAAGTTGCCATGCAGGCACGCGGCGTACAGGGTGACATTTTGCCGTAGCCAAGGTACATATCGCCCACGTTTTTCACGTTCAGGCAGTCCACATCCTTGCTGGCGGTAACTGCCGCGCCGATTGTATCGCTGTCCAGCGGTTTGGGCATCGGCATCATCGGCAGTACGCCGGTAACGTAACGGTTGTGATTCATGCGGGCAATGTCGCGCAGCAAATCTTCCTGTTTGGTATCGGCAGGATATAAAAGTTCTTTAACATAAATGCCCATGCTTTCAGCAAGTTTCATTAAACGGTCTTTATAAACGTGCGAAGCCGGGTCATCGCCGACAACAATAATTGCCAACGTTACTTTACGCCCTTTGCCAAGCGCATTGGCCACACGCTGCATAATGGTTTCGCGGTAAGCATCGGCAACGGGTTTTCCCCTCATAATCAAGGTTTCCATAACAGTTCTCCTTAAAACAGTCCGCTTATTACGCCGTCGTCGCTTACGTCAATTTTTTCGGCGGCAGGAACTTTCGGCAGTCCCGGCATGGTCATAATATCGCCGGTTAATACTACCACAAAGCCTGCACCGGCTGCGATACGGCAGTTTTTAATGGTAATTTCAAAGCCTTCCGGGCGGCCCAGAAGCGCCGGGTCATCCGAGAAGGAATACTGGGTTTTGGCCATGCAGACCGGCAAATGCCCATAGCCCATTTTTTCAAAATCCTTCAAAGCATTGTTTGCTTCTTTGGTGTAGTTTACGCCCACTGCACCGTAAATCTTTTTGGCAATGGTTTCAATTTTTTCTTTCAGGCTCAGTTCTCCGCCGTACAGAAGTTTAAAATCGGCTTTGCCGCTTGTTGCCAGCGCCACAACTTCTTTCGCCAGTTCACTGCCGCCTTCGCCGCCTTTGGCAAATACTTCCGAAAGCGCAACGTTTACGCCGTGTGCGGCGCAGTGGCTGCGGATGGCTTCCAGTTCCTCCGGGGTATCCTGTGTAAAGGCATTAATAGCAACAACCAGAGGCAAACCGTACTGCTTAATGTTTTCGATATGCTTTTCAAGGTTGACAATGCCGCGTTTTACAGCTTCCACATCCGGAGTGGCAAGGTCTGTTTTCGGCACGCCGCCGTGCATTTTAAGCGCGCGTACGGTTGCAACCAGCACAACTGCGTCCGGTTTTAAACCGGCATAACGGCATTTAATGTCAAAGAATTTTTCCGCGCCCAAATCTGCGCCGAAGCCTGCTTCCGTAATGGTGTAATCGGCAAGTTTGAGCGCCGTTTTGGTTGCCATTACACTGTTGCAGCCGTGGGCAATATTGGCAAACGGGCCGCCGTGGATAATGGCAGGCACATTTTCCAGAGTCTGTACAAGGTTCGGTTTTACAGCGTCTTTTAACAGTGCTGCCATTGCGCCCTGTGCTTTAAGCATGCCTGCGGTAATGGGGTTGCCGCTGTAATCGTAAGCCACAATAATTTTGCTCAGGCGTTCTTTTAAATCGTGCAGGCCGGTTGCCAGGCACAAAATGGCCATAACCTCCGAAGCTACGGTAATATCAAAGCCGTCCTGGCGCGGTACGCCGTGCGCTTTGCCGCCAAGGCCGACAACTATGTTGCGAAGCTCGCGGTCATTCATATCAACAACGCGTTTCCACACAATGCGGCGCGGGTCGATGTTAAGAGCATTACCCTGCTGAATATGGTTGTCAAGCATGGCTGCCAGAAGCATATGGGCAGATGTTATGGCATGGAAATCGCCGGTAAAATGCAGGTTAATGTCCTCCATAGGCACAACCTGAGAATAGCCGCCGCCTGCTGCACCGCCCTTAATGCCCATGCAGGGGCCGAGCGAAGGTTCGCGCAGGGCAACAATAACTTTTTGCCCGATTTTGGCAAGCCCCTGTGCCAGGCCTACTGTAGTGGTGGATTTGCCTTCACCGGCAGGGGTCGGGGTAATGGCCGTAACCAGAATAAGTTTTCCGTCAGGCTTATCCTGCACTCTTTTAATTAAATCCATGGAAAGTTTTGCCTTGTAGCGGCCGTATAACTCAATATCTTCCTCACCGATGCCGAGTTTTGCGGCAACCTCAGTAATTGGCAGCATATGCGCCTTTTGAGCAATTTCAATATCCGATAACATCTTGGTACCTCCCTTTTTTGCACTTAAATAACTATATCTTTGTTTTATTCTCTGCCGGAGTTCCTTTTTCCTTCCGGTAGAGATAAATTATTCGAACCATATTTCCAGTTTTGTGCCTTCCGCGGCAACAGTCCCCGGCGGCAGCGACTGCTTCTTCGCCCTGCCGCTGCCGTAAGGCACCAGCACCAGATGCCCGCGCTGCACCAGTTCCGCCGTCTGGCGCATGTCAAGCCCGGTAAAATCAGGAATTTTTACTTTGTCGTCCGGCAAAAATTCCATTACCGGCACTTTTACGGCTTTAGCCTTGTCTTTGGCGTCTTCCTCAAACGAAGGCAGCCCTTCGTGCGTACTCGGCTGAATGCCTTTGGCAACAAGTATCTGCTGCAAAGTATCTTTAAATACCGGCGCCGATACCTGCGAACCGTAAAACGCGCCCTGCGGCGTATCAAGCATTACCAGCATCGCATACTGCGGATTGGCTGCCGGTACAAAGCCTACAAAAGACGCTATGTATTCGCCCGGAGCATAGCCGCCCTGCTCGGCAAGTTTTTCTGCCGTGCCGGTTTTGCCCGCAATCTGATAGCCTGCAATATGCGCCGGTTTGCCGCCGCCCTCGCTGACTACTTTTTCCATCATCATGCGCATCTGCCCGGCAACATTTTCGGTAATAACGCGGCGCACAACCTTCTTCTGCCCCTGACGCAGCACGCGCCCGTCGGGCATTACAATTTTATCAATAATGTAAGGCTCCAGAAGTTCGCCGCCGTTGGCAATGGCGCAGATAGCGCGCAGCATTTGCAGCGGCGTTACGGCAATGCCCTGCCCGATGGCCATGGTGGCAATATCAGGCTCGTACATATCTTCCGGCCTGTACAAAATGCCGCTTTCCTCGCCCGGCAGTTCAATGCCAGTCGGCTGGCCGAAACCGAACTTTTTGCTGTAATCAATCATCTGGTTTGCGCCGAGCTGCATGCCCAGCTGCACCATACCGGTATTAATGGAGTATTTAATAATATCCTCAAAGGGCACCTGCCCGCGCCCTTCGCCGTCCCAGTTGCGGATAACGCGGTCGGCAATTTTTATGCTGCCCTTATCCTCAAACATGGTCTCCGGCGTAATGATGTTTTCACTCAGCCCCATACAGCCTACAATCGGTTTAAAAACAGAACCCGGCTCGTAAATAATGGAAATTGCCCTGTTCGTCCACGTAGAAACGGGGTATTCGCCAAAATCGTTAGGGTCAAAGGTCGGACGCGAAGCCATGCCCAATACCGCGCCGGTGTGCGGGTCCATTAAAATGGCTGCCGCCGCGCGCGATTTGGTTTCCTTCATGGCGCGGTCAAGCGCGTCTTCCAGCACAAACTGAATTTTGCTGTCGATGGTAAGGTACACCGTCGGCATATTCTGCGGGCGCATATCTTCCATACTAGATTCGCCTATAGGATTACCTACCGCATCAGTAGTCTCCTGCATTTCTTTACTGCGCGCTTTAATTATGGAATCCATTGCCAATTCGATACCAGATAATCCAACATCATCAGTACCGACAAACCCTAAAACTTGTGCTGCCATTGTGCCTTTAGTATAATAACGCTTACTTTCTTCTAAAAAATGCAACCCCGGCAAATTATTTTTCTTGATAATAAGCTGTACCTTTTCAGCCATTTCAGGTGATAAAGTACGTTTAATCCATACAAATCGTGCACCTTCAATAGTAAAATCACTATAAAGACTTTCAGCACTGATGCCAAGAGGTGCAGCCAGTAAATCTGCCGCCAGACGCTTAACATTACGTCCTGATTTAGCAGCATCACTCTCTGGATGATCCTCCATTGCAACTGGGTCAGCATACAAAGATTTTGACATAATACTAACTGCAAGTTCTTCACCATCACGGTCAACAATAGCACCTCGCGGAGAACTTACTATATTTATACCCATAGTTTGGCTTATAGAAAGTTCTGCCATATCACTTCCATGTACTAATTGAATCCAAACAAGTCGGCCTACTACAATCAAAACACCAAGAAAAATAAACTTACACAGACGCCAAAATCTTTTTTTCCCATCGCGAAGATAAAAAGTTTTTCTCATTTGCGCCACCCCCTGCGCCTTAAATCAGAGGTTGGCATAATAGGCGGCATTCCGGCTTCACGCAACATTTCCTCTCGTTTTTCTCGTTTAACTTCGTTATTATATACGGAAAGTACTAATCCTAACGCCGTAAGCGATACTACCATGGAAGTACCGCCGTAACTTATAAACGAAAGCGGCACACCAATAACAGGAAGTACACCACAAACCATCAGCATATTGGCGAAGGCTTGCCCTACAACCAGCAAACTTACACCAGATACCAGCATAAACCCTTCTTCGTCATGACAAATATTAGCAACTCTTATTAGAACCATACCCAATATTATAAATAAAAGTATTAAAAACAATGCACCTATAAAGCCCCATTCCTGACAGTAAATGGCAAAGGCAAAGTCGGTATGCGATTCCGGCAAATAAAAGAATTTACCAGTACCTTGTCCCCACGGCAAACCATGTATCCCACCGCTACCAATAGAAATAATAGATTGTACAATTTGATATCCTGTATCAGTAGGGTCACGCCACGGATCAAACCATGCCACAATTCTGTTAATACGGTACGGTTCATCAAATATCATTACCACTACTCCCATAACAGCAGTTATAGCAATACCGAAAAAGGTTAGCATGGACATCCCGGCAATAATATACATAAATACAGGTAACGCCATAATTATTGCAGCTGTCCCCATATCAGGTTGAATATATACAAGTCCGGCAAAAGGTATTGCTAATGAAATAGATCTGATTCCAGGATAATTATATATTGTAGCCGGTATATGTTTCTTCATCCTTCTGCCAAGATCCCCTGCACATACCATGATCATGGCAAGTTTTGCAAGTTCTGATGGCTGTAAACTAATCGGCCCGATGTATAACCAACGTTGAGCACCTTTAGTAGTAACACCGATAAATTCAACTGCAACTAATAATGCCAAAACTAATATATAAATGAATCCTAAAAAATGCGGTTGTAACCAAATATGGTAATCTACTTTACTAATACCAAGCATTACCATAAAACCTAATATACTAAATATAACGTAGCGTTTTAAATAATAATAACCGTCGCCAAACGTATCCGTCGCTTCAACAAAGCTGGCGCTGAAAACATTAATACAGCCTATCGCCAAAAGCATCAGCGTAATCCATATTACTGCGTCACGCGGATTGTACCAGATAAAAAAGTGTTTCTGCATAAAATGCCTCTACTTAAAAACAACCTCGCAAAAATTAATGGGCGTGCCCAAAGCGCTGAACTTCTGCTCATACTCCGTCTGTACTTCGTTCTCGTACTCCGAATGGTGCAAATCGTAGCTCAGGGCAATAATTTCCAGCCCAAACTCCTTAAACTCCTCTACCGAAAAATCAAACAGAGCCCTGTTATCAGTTTTAAAGCGCAGGTGCCCGCCGCTGCCAAAAAGCCTCTGGTATTTTGCCAGAAAGTTTCTGTGCGTAAGGCGCCGTTTGGCGTGGCGCGCCTTCGGCCACGGGTCGCTGAAATTCAAATACAGTTCCTTTATTTCGCCCGGCTCAAACCAGTCCTCCAGCTGCTCTGCGTTAGCGCAGATAACAACGGCGTTTTCCAGTTTGTTATCCATAATATACTTGCCCGGGTAATACGAAATATCGTGCTGCGTTTCCACGCCTATAAAAGCCTTTTCAGGGTGCAGTTCCGCCATGCCGGTTAAAAAGCGCCCCTTGCCGCAGCCAATCTCAAGGCACAACCGCTTTCCGGGAAAACGCTCCTGCCAGTGCCCTTTATAATCCTCCAGATTGTGCATCAGCACATATTTATCCTTTAATTCTTCCATTGCAGTTTCAATCCATGGCTTTTTTCTTAAACGCATAATTACCGTCCTTTATAAAAATTTACATCTATTAATTATACCATATCTTAACGCATTTTTTGCATAAAACGCTTAAATTATGTCTATATCTTATAATTCATTTTGTGTAAGCATAATGATATACAGAGTGTGCTTCTGAACATTTTACGAAATAACATAAACTTTGTAACTGCCATAAAATTACAATAAATTTACAATACCACTCAATATGGATTACGCTTTTACAATTTCTCGAAATTATTTGTAATATATCTAAATAATCATATAAAATGATTTATCTTATTAAGGAATTTTAAATTTACACAAAAATTTAAGTATAGTATAATTAGGCATAGTAAAATACGTCGTAAATGGAAGGGGTTTATTAAAAATGGATTTTACCGTTATACTTTGTTTTGTTGTACCTTTGATTATAGCTGTCATTATGTGGTATCTGGGATTAAAAAATAATAATGTTTTTACTTTATTATGGACAGCAACTGCAGTATTTTTAGTTCAAATTTTTACAAGTTCTAGCGAGATAGCCAAAAATTTTGAAAATTACGATTCTGATTCTATTAAATTTTTGGTTAATGGATTGATTAATTTATTTCCAATACTATGTTCTTTATTTATGTGCAATAAATACTGGAAAGCCATGGAAAGAGATGTTGAGGCAGGTAAAGTAGGTGACAGTATTTATCCTACTCAAATGGTAGCGCAAGGCACTTTTTATACATTTGTAGGCGTTAGCGCTATTTTAATGGGATATAATGCCGATGGCAACGATATTGATTTACTAATATCAGGTCTTAAATTAGCATTTATCACTTCTGTTATAGGTTTAATTTATTCCGTAGCTGCCAAAAATTATTTAAAGCGTAAAACAGAAGAATGGGAAAATTCACATTTAAGCAATCCACAATATTTAACTGATGTCAATTTTTTCAATGTTTTGATTGATATTTCTAACACCCTAAAGAATGGTTTCGAAACTATTATAAAAAATCAAACTCAACAGAAAAATATATTAAAAGATTTTTGTGAATCAATGGAATCAGATAATGACAAAATAATAAAAAATCAAGCTGAACAAACGAAGAACTTATCCATCTTTTTAAACGACTCCATATCCAAAAACAATGATATTTTAAAAGACAGTTTAAGTTCTGTTAATAACATAATGATTTCTAACCTTAATAAAACATTTGAAATCATTAAAAATAGCGTAGATTCTACATCTGTTAGTATGGCAAAAATATCTGAAACCTCTGAAAAAATTAATAAAGATCTTATAAACATAAATAGAAACATAAACAATACAAAAGATAAAATGGCTGATTATGATGGAATTTACGAGCAATATATTTCTAAATTAAAAGAAGTTAATAATCAAATTATAATTATTTCTGATAATTTAAGTAAAATATCTATAAGTGAAGAAATTAATTCTATTAATGTTTTAATAGCTGATTTAAAAGTAAAAATAGATAACTTTACTTTATCTGTATCTAATTTAAGAGGTTCAGCCGCATACCTTTTCGAAGGATTTAAAGATGAAAGGGAAAAATTAACTAATGATCTGGAATTATCTATAGATAGTTTAGGAAATTCTTTTAGTAATTGCATTAAAGAAATTAACGATAGCTT